>Ga0209217_1000035_pt1 | contig 27330 bp, 26 predicted proteins | sample JacPinW_OM3H0_M2_FD_187957 | JGI IMG/M metagenome (GOLD analysis project Ga0209217, IMG submission 187957) | Forest soil microbial communities from Algoma, Ontario, Canada - Jack Pine, Ontario site 1_JW_OM3H0_M2 (SPAdes) (version 2) | ecosystem: Environmental > Terrestrial > Soil > Boreal...
GTTCCTCAACGAATTGGGCGTGAAAGTTAACGACGATCGGTTGATGGCTTTTGTCCGAACCGGAATTGAAGAGCTCGCGCTGATCCGCGACGTGCAGGGGCGCTTCCTCGGGAACAGTCCGGTCACAAAACGTCTCGCGGACGTGCGCGCTTTATTTTTCGGCGGGACATCGTCGATCACGCTCCAGCCGGAGCGCGTTCGCACCGCTAACATCCGGCTGCAGCCCTTGATCGAAGCGGAGAAAGGTTATTTCGCCGAAACGGATTACAACACCAATGACCAGGCGAAACTGCAAGCCGACGCAAAGAAAGCGGGCACCGCGCCCCTGACAGTCGGAGTGTCGATCGAAAAAGGCGGCAGCGCAGACGAGCGCGTCCAGATGAATTCATCGCGCATGGTGGTGGTAAGCAACGCGACGTTCGTTCAGAACAATGCGCTGACCCAGGACCAACAAGCGCTCGATTTCATTTCCGCGAGCGCAAACTGGCTGTTGAGTCGCGAACAGCTTATCGGAATCGCGCCAAAAATTCCGAAGACGCTCACCTTCAGTTTGAACGAAGACGCTTTGTGGAGTTTGCGTTGGATGATCCTCGTCCTGATCCCGCTCGTCTTTGTCGTTCTCGGCACGGCCGTTTGGTGGAAACGGCGCGCCTAACGAATCGGCAGAATCGTCATGAAGTGGAAAACGACATTGCTCCTGTTCGTCATCGCGGCCGCGGTTTTTCCTTATCTCGTTTTCGTGGAGCGAAACCGGCCCGGTACCGAAGAAGCCGCACGCCAGGCCGGAAACGTCGTTAATTTTAACCGCGACAAAATCAACGGGGTCGTCATCCAAAATGGCGACGATAAGATCGACATCCGCCGGCACGACGATAAGTGGCGTCTGGAAATTCCAATTAAGGATCAGGCCGACGGTTCGGTAGTGAACAATTTGCTGCTCGATCTCGAGAACTGGCAGAAGGAAGCAGCCATTTCGGCAAAAGAGATGGAAGCAGACAAAAGCAAGCTGGCCGATTACGGCCTGGCCAACCCCAAGCTGCGTTTGAAACTACTGGGACCTGATACGCCACCGGAAATCCTTTTCGGCAAGGACGCGGCGCTCGAAGGCAAGATGTATGTCCGATTCGAGAATTCGAAAGAAACATTTCTCGCCGGTCAGTCGGTCAAAAAAGCAATCGACAAGAAACCGGAAGATTTTCGGGATCGTAAATTGACCGACTTGATCATGGCCCAAGTTGTCCGGGTCGTGCTCAAGACTTCGGCGGGCGAAATGGAGCTACAGAAGAGAGGCGATCACTGGGACATTGTGAAGCCGTTGCACACGCGTGCTGATGACCAGAAGGTCAGCGACTTGATCGCGCAAGTGACGACAGCGCGCATTCAACAGTTTGTGGCGGATGATCGCGGCGATCTGCATTCGTACGGATTGGCCGAGCCACGCGGCTCGCTCACGCTTTTTGCACAGGACGACAAACAGGGCCAGACACTTCAGATCGGGGGCGTTCCCGAAAAAGAAAAGGACCAGGTTTACGTGCGATTCTCTCCGCGCGGTTTTGTTTACACGCTGCCGAAAACAATTGACGAGACCCTGAACAATAAACCGAACGACCTGCGCGACCGTCATCTGGTTCGGATCGACACAAAAATTCTCGACCGGCTAACCATCGACGCGCCGGGTAAAGGCAAAACGGTTCTCGCCCGCAAAGATGAAAACTGGACAATCGCCAGCCGCAATAACGCGCCCGCAAATTCGAGTGAGGTGCGCCGGCTCATCGACGGGCTGCAAAACCAGCAGGTCACAAGATTTGTCGAAGATGTCGCTTCGAATTTGCCGAAGTACGGCCTGGATAAGCCGCAACTGATTGTCACCTTCAGCTCGTTCGCTTCCGAGAACACAGCCGAGACCAAGGCGGGCGAACAGCCATTCGCTTCGGTGGCGTTTGGAAAGGTCGAAGGCGATAACGTTCATGCGCGCATCGGTGATGAGCCGTTCGTCGTTGCCGTGCACCGCAATTTGCTCGACCAGATTTTCGCGGATCCGTTGCAGTGGCAGGAATTATCGATCTTTAACTTTAAGCCGGAACAGATCCATAGCGTCAGTGTGATAGCAGACAAAGAATTTGCGTTGGTCCGCGCCGCGAACAATCAATGGAGTTGGGCAAAAGGAAGCGGCCCGATCAATCAAACGAACGTGCAATCCCTCCTCAACAGTTTGGCGACATTGCGTGCCGTGCGCTGGATTGGATCGACCACTCCAACTCACGGTTTCGATAAGCCGCAGGGCGTCGTGACTTTCACGACTTCACCAGATGATAAGGCGACGCATAAACTTACCGTTGGCGTTGCGACGCCAGACGGGATGTGGTTTGCAAAACTGGACGAGCGCGAAGGAACCTTCGCGATCAGCAATCCGGATTTGAATGCGCTGAAACTGCCGCTTGTTAGTCAGGAACCGCCTTCGCCATCTCCGTCTCCATCGCCGGCAGGATCGGTCTCGCGTTAATCGCCTTTCGTCGCGGTATAAATCGTAACGATTCCGCCGGTGAGCGGTTCCGCCACGGCGTCACGAAATCCGTTTGCGTCGATCAGCCGCAATAAATCTTCGCCGCCGGGAAATTGCTCGATCGAATCGCCCAAGTAATCGTAAGCGGTTTTCTTTCGGGTCAGAAAGGATCCGAAAATCGGAAGCAGGCGATGAAGGTAAAATCGGTAAACGGACCGCAAGATCGACATCGACGGGAGCGAAAACTCCATCACAAGCAAGTTACCGTTCGCGACCAAAATGCGCGCCATTTCGCGCAGCGCGGCGTTCCAATCTTTGATGTTCCGCAAACCAAACGCGATGGTCAGACAATCGAATGACCGATCGGCAAATGGAAGCGCGAGCGCATCGGCCGTAACAACTCGACAAACACCTTTCGCTTTCGCCACTGCCAGCATTTCCTCGGAAAAATCTGCGCCAATGATTTCCGATTTCGGCAACGCTTTTGCCAACGCCAGCGCCAAATCTCCGGTTCCGGTGGCAAGATCGACAATCGTGTTCGGATTCCAACCGGCCACAACCTCCGCCGCTCGTTTACGCCAGGTAAAATCGCATCCGCAGCTCAAGAAGTGGTTCGCCAGATCGTAGCGTCGCGCAATGCTACCAAACATCTCGCGGAGAGTGTCCGGATCACGCGAATGCGGTAGCTGATTTTGATTAAACAAGCTTGGATTCGAGTGTTTCAGATTGCGTTTTTGGAGACGATAACGCCAAACCGATCGCGAGCCACGCCGCCGGCATCAGGTGAAGAAAAAGACGTGGCAACGATGACGTCATATGTGCGGTATAACTTGTCCACGCGCTGAAGACGTAAGTCAGCGGGTAAAGGATAACCGGTCCAAGGACGGCGGTAGTGAGAAGTAAACGCGCGAACCTCCGGGCAGCAATGAGATAGATTACAGCCACAAGCGCAAGCAGCCAGAACGTGCTCCAAAGAGCGGTATCTGTAATCTCTACGATAGCTATGCGGCCTATTGTTATAACTCTACTAAGATGATCTCGTAGCAGATCAAGAGTGGGATGGGCAAAGTCTGAGGGCGTAACGACGTGCATCACTTTCAGATAGGCGCGCCAGCCCACGATCAAAAACAATCCGGGAAGGACCGCGGGGACGAACGCCCGAAGTCGATGTTGACGAAAACCAACCATCAAACCCATCACCGCAAGGAGCGACCAAAGAACTAAGCCTTCCGATTTGATCCATGGTATCAACGTTAGAGACGCGGCATAAGCTGTGAACGAAGAGGCTAAGTTGCGCTCCAACGAGCAAAGTAGGTAACCCAGCGCGGTAACATAATAAACGCTAAGCGGAATATCGGCATAACCGACGATCACTCCTCCCGGACTTGTTGTGACAAAGGGAACAAACGGAAGTAAAAGAGCGATTAACAGTCCGAGCCATCGCTTACCTGTTACCCGGGTTATAAACAGCGCGATAAAAAATGCACCAGCGATGTAAAAGAGCGGAAACATCGTCTTAACCCAGAATTGGTGGGGCGCACCCATCCAAACGTAGAGCCATAGTTCCGTAAAAGGGATACCCAGGGGGTACTCCGGGTGACTGAAAGCACGTCCAGCGCTTGAATAGTAGGATTCAGGAAGAACTCCGAAATTCAGAAATGCGTAACGAGCTTTTAGTTCCCAGTTAAACAATCCGTCCCAACCGAGAGTATGCTTCAAGCAGACAACAAATATGATAACCAGCTCGAGTAGAAGCGCTGTGGCCAGGATCCATTCGACTGTGCTCTTCGGTCGCGGAAGCGAAAAATGAGCTTGTCTCCTTTGTGCTGTTCGCCAGCCGACTATTCCTAGAACCAGACACAGCGCTGCTACCAAACACTGCAATGCGAGACCTGAGGTAAAGGTTCCGCCGAGCCACAATAGCAAAGAGACTACTCCCACTCCAAACAACCATGCCAGGCAGGCGCACTCGATAAGGTTGAGCCGAGTCGAAGCTCTTAAGATCAACAGCGACACTCCAGCGCCACCGACAAGCAAAGTGAAGTAGGCGCCTGCAAGGCCAAGCAACATCATGGATTCAAACCAAGGCCGACGTTTGGCACGAAAATAATTTCGGAGCCAAAATGAGTTCCGCCGGTCAATGAGGCTGGAGGTTTAACCGAACAAAAGAACAAACCTGCAATGGACGATGATTTTGCTCCCGCTGTTTCCCGCTCGAGAGTCGCTCCGCGGACATTAACGATGCGGACATCGTGCGGCCAGGAAAGATAAGCTACCAGCATCCCAAGGAATTGGCTCGGCGAGCTGTCTGCATCAACGAAAATGACGAAAGATTTTTCCGGCGGCACAGCTTCAATCAAGTTAGAGAACAGCTGCGACCCATTGCGCACGTGGATGAGGCCGCTCAGATAGGAATCAGTTGAATGGTTCGGATCAACCGGACCGATTTTGTTCTCGAGAACGGCGGGTCCGACAATCGGCATGCTTAGCGTCAGGAAAACGGTGAACAATGCGCACCAAAGTCCGATGTGAAGATAAAGCCGCGCGCTCATCCTGGTTAATTTGCCGCTGATGGTTACAACGCAAGCACGCGCAATGGTCGAGCAAATTGCTCACGAGAGGACTCGAACCTCCACGGGTTGCCCCATACGGTCCTGAGCCGTACGCGTCTGCCAATTCCGCCACGTGAGCTCGAAAATGGGCCGCTTAAATTGCCCGGCCAATTCGTGCACGCAAGCCGAAATGACAAGATGTCGATCCTGGCCTGCAAATTAACCGCGTCGCCGTTTGCGCGCCCGTGCTTCGAGCTGCTGCGCTTTTCGCGCTTTGCCTAACGAACGGAGTAAATCGGCGTAATTGGCGGCGACGATTTCGTAATCTTCCGGCGGCTGATCGGTCGCTTCTTCCCAGCTCTTGAGCGATGCGCGGTATAGCTCGGAGGCTTTCGGATAATCGCCGCGGGAATGATAAACCACCGCCAGATTGCATTTCGATTGCGCGATGTCGGGATGCGTCGGCGCCAGCACTTTTTCTCTAATTCCAAGCGCGCGCAGATGAGTTTTCTCAGCCTCGGCATAACGCTTCTCGTTGGTGTAAAAGACTGCAAGATTATTCAGAACAGACGCGACGTCGGCGTGCTGCGGCCCGAGCTGCTTCTCGTAAATCTGAAGCGCATGCAGGTAGTACGGCTCGGCCGCTTTTTGCCGGCCCGATTTCCGGAAAATGAGCGCGACGTTGTTGAGCATCGTCCCCAAATCCGAGTAGGACAGATCGTCCAGTTGCGTCCCGGCCGCGATCGCTTTCTCATAATAACGGATCGCTTCTTCCTGTTGGCCAAGATTATCGCACAAAAAAGCAAGCCGGCGCGCCGACCGGTAAAGCAAGCGTTGGTCGGGTGGCCTGGCTTTTTCCAGAACACCGTGCGCCTTTAGCAAGTAGGGCTTGGCTTTGACGCGGTCGCCGCTTTGGTCGAGAAGCTGCCCGAGCTTTTCGTAACTTATGGCCAGCGAGTTGTCATCATCGCCAAACGTGCGCTTGGCCAGCTCGAGTAAAGTTTCGGCGACGCGAATGGCCTCCGGCAAACGACTGCTCGCGCGGAGCGTCTCAAGTTTATCGTTAAGAATGCTCCAAAGTTTCTCTTCGCCTTTCATGCCACATCACCAGCCTTCGCTTAGCTGGGTGACAAGCCGGGTGGCCAATTCTTCGGTGGCCAAAGGCAGCGCCTGCCGCTCGTCGGTCGTGACATCGGTCCCGACGAAGAAGCTCGTGGTGCCGACCACTTCGCCGGACGGACCGAGCGGTTTACCGTCCGGGCCGACGAGTCTGTATTTAACCCGCATAGCGAGATTAAATTCGCTCGTCGCCAAAACGTTCCCCCGAACCGAGCGCGCCGGCGATCTGCTGATGCGAATGATTTCACCTTTGAGCGTTGCGTCCGCCGAATCGCCACCTCCGATTCGAAAAGTACCGTCCTGTTGAAATTGTTTGATTACGGTATCCGTCACCAGCACCTCCACGCGCGGAATAAGCGTTTTGTTAACGAAAGTCGGGATCGCAATCGTGTGAACGTCACGAAGATAATAGGGTTTGGCCGGTCCGATGTGGTAGCCGAGGCAACCACTCAAACAAAGGCAGGCTAACGCCGCGACAATTGAACTCTTCACGGCGTCGGCGAGGCCGTTGCTTCAGAAGAACCGGCATCCTCCGGCGGCGACGGTGTCGTGCTTTCGGCCGGCGTACTCGAAGGCTCGAGCCTCGGCGTGGTTGCCGGCTCCGATGAAGACCGAGGCGATGCGCTCGTGTCCGGGGATGTCGAAGCTGGCGGAGGAAGTGCGCTGTCCAAATCCGGCGGCAATATTGGGGCGGAATTCGGAGCGAGCGTGCTTTGCGCGGCGCTCTTCGCTTTCTCCTGCTCAGCGTTTTTCTTTTTGTCAGCTTCCTTTGTATCTTGCAAAGGTTGAAGCACCTTGTCCCCGAGTTTTGCCCGCAATTGATCGATCCGTTTCTTCGCCTTCTCGCTTTCGGGCGATCCCGGCTGCTGTCGAATCACCTCGTTGTAATAAATAACCGCCGCGCGGTAGGCCTTCATTTTGTCGTAATAGCGCGCTACGTCGAATGAGCTACTGGTCGATTTGTGTTCCAATTGTTGAAGGTTGGCGCGCGCTTGCGCTGCTTTTTCGCTGTTCGGGTAACGAAACAAAAAATCCTGGAACGCAGTTCGCGCATTGTTCGTCGCAGCGACGTCCTGGGTGCCAGAGCGTGAAGCCATGAACCAGATGTAACCAATTTGGTATTGCGCATCCGCCGCCACCGGATCATTTGGAAATTTATCGACCACGGCCGCATACGCCTGGAGAGCGGCGTCGTTTGCCCCCTGTCTTTCGCGCGCCAGGCCAATGTCGAATTGTGCCCGCGCGGTGTATTTTCCGTAGGGCGCAGTCCGAATCACGGCCGCAAAAATTTCTACCGCGCGATCCATTGAGGTTGCAAGAGGAATACCGAGCAATTTCAGTTTTTTTCCGGCCAGATACATTTCTCCGATCCGGAATTGTCCTTCGATCGCTTCGTTAAAATGCGGGCTGGTTGGGTAATTTGTCACCACCGTTCGATACGTCCCCGCAGCTTCGATATAAGCGTGTATCTGTTCGTACAATACCGCCCCTCGAAAAGCGGCTCCAGCCGCCAGGGCATCACGCGAATACTTCCGGACAAGCGTCTTATACGCGCGAATGGCCCGCTTCGGGTTGCCTTCTTTTTCCGCCGTCTGACCGATTTCAAAAAGCTCCGCCGCGTTCCCGTTCAGTTCCTCTTCACCGGGCGCGACATATTTTGCTTTTTCCCCGGGCCGAAAGACGACCGCAGCATCGGTGGCCTGAATTAAAAACAGGCGCGGCGCGAGCAGGAAAAACAACGGGAGAACTCGGAATTTCATCGGGACTGGCAGGGTAATTGACTTATCCCCTCCGTCAAGTTTCCGCCCCCGAAAACGGGCGGTTGTTTGCGCTTTTCAAATAGCAAGATCGACATCTTCCCGCGCGTTGGAATTTAGCATAGATTTCCGCCTAATTTGAACCTCACCGATCAACAAAAAATTCGAATTGGGGCCTGCGCCTGGAGTTTTCCCGAGTGGCGCGGGAGCTTTTACCCTTCAGAGCTGCCCGATTCCGAATGGCTCGAATTTTATGCGCGCTATCTACGCGCAGTCGAAATCGATTCAACTTTTTATAGTGTGCCGGCGGAGAACGCGGTCCGGCGTTGGGTCGAACTGACTCCAGCTTCGTTTCGTTTCAGCTGCAAACTTCCGCGTGAAATCACCCACGTTTGCCGGTTGCGTGATTGCACCGCCGAATTGAATGCGTTTCTCCGCGCAATCGAGCCACTCGAGTCGAAGCTCCAGGTTGTCTTGATTCAACTCCCGCCATCTTTCACGCCCAAAGATGGCAGACAGACTTTGCGCAAATTTCTCGTCCAACTTCCGAAAGACTTCCGGTTTGCCATTGAATTTCGTCACGCCGGCTGGCACCGACCGCACATTATTCGCCTTCTGGAACAATGCCGCGTCTGTTGGGTTTGGGCCGACACCAGTCCGCTCAATGAACGCAACCTCGCGCCGTTCGAATTTTTGCCACGGACAACCGATTTTCTTTATTTGCGGCTGCTCGGCGATTACGCAACCAAATATGACGACGCCGGAAAATTCGTTCACCGTTACAACAAGCTGCTCTGGAAGCGTGAGGCTGCGTTAGAAAGCTGGTCGATGAAGATCGAGCGTCATCTCGACGAGGTCCGCAACGTTTGGGCGTTCGTCAGCAATCACTTCGAAGGGTTTGCTCCCGAAACAGCGCAGCGGCTCGCGCAACGACTCGGTTACGAATTGCTCTTGCCGTCAGAAATTGAAAAACAATCGGCTCTGCAAGACCGATCGCAGATGGATCTGTTCAAGGAACCGACAGCCTAGTCGAGAATCCCTCAGACGCTGCATGAAAGTCCGTATAAACCAGCTAGACGAACCGAATTGCACCACGAGTCAGCGACAAAGACGATCGCTCTGCGTCGCCGCTGCGATCGCCCTTGGTGGTTCGCTTCTTTTATTGCTGGGGGCTGGTTGGCTGCAGAATGGTGGTTCAAAGCTGGCCATTTCCGGGTTCGGTGCGCTGCTATTAAGTGGCGCGCTCGTCGGAATCTTTCGCACGCTCGATTTTTCGACGCCGCGATTAGTAAATGGAACTCCGCGACAACTGGCCTGGATTCGCATCGTGGTCTGCCTGACAGCGCTCATTTATACGCTGATGGAAGATTTGCCGGCCATTGCTTCGATACCGGCTGGAATGCGAAGCGATGATCAATTTTTTCATGTGCTTAATTCGCTGCCGGGCTACTCCACGCTTCTCTCGAGTCCATATTTGCTGGGGACGCTGCAATGGACGACAGCCGCGTTGCTGTTTCTCGGTCTGATCGGGTTCCTGATGCGGCCAACTCTGTTTCTCGGTGGCCTCGGGTTCTTTTTGATACAGGCGATCCTTCGACAGTACACATATTTTTTCCATTCGGGTGTCCTTGTGGTTTACCTGGCCCTGCTGCTTGCATGGACGCCTTGCGCGGCAACGTGGTCGGTCGATCAGTGGCTGAATCCGCAAAAGCGACGGCCTAGTGCGCAATCGATTGGTTTTAGCGTTTATGCCTGCTTCACCGTGATGGCAGTAATTTATCTCCTGTGCGGACTGAGCAAAATGCGCGACTCGGGCCTGGATTGGTTCCGAGGCGACAATATCGAGCACAAGCTCGTCCAGGACGCGTTGAGCCCGATCTTCTTCGATTATAAATGGAAAGCGACGATCTGGCTGGTGCAGCATCATGCCCCGGACTACGTCTTCGCCATCATTGGAGCCGTCGGCCTGATCGTCGAACTAGGCTATGTTACTGTTCTGTTCTCGCGGACTGCGCAAATCATCATGCCGATCGCCGCCCTGGGTGTTCATGTCGGCATTCTCGTGTTTCAGCACATCCTGTTTCCAGACCTGCTCCTGTTGCAGCTCATCTTTCTGAATGTTGATTGGTTCGCAGCTTTCTCGCGTCGTAATGTCCGAGCAAAAGATGAGGTTACGCGTGGGCAAAGCGACGATAATAAATCAGGTCCGCCGCTCTCGTACGTTCCCACTACGGCAATAGCGCTCGTGCTGGCAGTCTTTCTCGTAGCCTGGGTCTGGCGCGTTGAATATTACCCGCTCAGCGCGTGGCATATGTACTCCAATCCCGAACGGAAGGGTCCGTTCTGGTATTTTAAGATCGTCGCTACATTGGAAAATGGGAGCTCAATCGTTATTCCAACCCGTGATTTTTCTCCCGCGCTACTGCCAAATGCTCGCTATATTTTAGCGAGAGTGTTTCTCACAACGCGACGCAATGAAATCTTCGAGCAGTTCCTCGCGTCCTACGTCCAGCGTCGTAATCGCAATCTCGCGTTCGGCTCCCCTATCTCAAGCATGGAGGTCCAACGCTGGCGATGGAATTATGTCGTCGACCCAAATGACCCGCGCTTCGGCTGGGTTACTGGCGTCTATCCTTACGATGTTCCTTCGAAACCTTCATCGTCCCGCTAGGAAAACGCCGAGGCAGCCGCCGTTTGGCTTTTCGCTATCTAATTTCATTCCGGCCAAAATACGGGTGCAGCTTTTCCGGAACTCTAACCGACCCGTCCGGTTGCTGAAAATTCTCGATCAGCGCGGCGAATAATCGCGGCAACGCCAACCCCGAGCCGTTGAGCGTGTGACAGAATTTGTTTTTCCCATCCGCGCCTTTGTAGCGAAGATTCATCCGGCGTGCCTGAAAATGTTCGCAGTTGGAGCAGCTCGAAACTTCCAAATACGCATTTTGACCGGGCGACCAAACTTCCAGATCGTACGTTTTGGCCGAACCGAAGCCGAGATCGCCGGTGCAAAGCTCGATTACGCGATAATGCAATTCGAGCATTTGCAAAACGCGCTCTGCGTCCGCAACCAGCGATTCGAGTTCTTCGTAAGATTTTTCCGCCGTGGTAATTTTCACCAGCTCGACTTTGTCGAACTGATGAACCCGAATCATTCCGCGCGTCTCGCGCCCGGCTGATCCGGCCTCGCGGCGAAAGCAGGGCGTGTAAGCGACGAATTTTTTTGGAAGATCGACAATCGCCAGAATTTCTTCCCGATGGAGATTCGTCACCGGCACTTCCCCAGTCGGCGCGAGAAATAAGTCTTCACCTGCGATCTTGTACATGTCCGCTTCAAGTTTGGGGAGCTGGCTGGTTCCGACCATGCATTCCTTTCTGACAAGAAATGGCGGACTGACTTCGGTGTAGCCATGCTCGCGCGTGTGCAGATCGAGCATGAAATTGATCAGCGCACGTTCTAATTTGGCGCCCGCTCCGGTAAAACAAATGAATCCGCTCCCGCTCAACTTCGTCGCCCGCTCAAGATCGAGAATTTTCAATTTCTCGCCGAGCGCGACGTGATCGAGCGCTTTGCTAGCGAGTTTCGGCTTATTGCGCCACTCTCGAACAAGTTTGTTCGCGCTTGGATCTTTACCGGGCGGAACGCTCTCGTGCGGCAAATTCGGAATTTCCAGAAGCAGACTTTTTTGCTGTTCATCAAGCTTTGCCGAGCGCTGCTCAAGATCGACAATCTTGTCGCCAATCTTTCGAACCTCGGCCTCCAGATCTTTTGTCGCTTCGCCACGGGATTTTTCCGCACCGATCTCCTTGCTCAACCGATTGCGCTCGGACTGCAATCCCTGCAGTTTGGTCTCAGCTTTTCGCCGCTCGGCATCGACTTTCAATAGCTCGTCGATCTTCGCGGCGTCGTCGCCGCCGCGGGTCGCGATCCGTTCGCGAACAAAATCCGGCTTTTCGCGGATCAGACGAATGTCGAGCATGGCGCGATTGTAGAGGTCGGCGTCGCGAACAGCAAATCTGTCGTGACAATCTTTCTACTTTTTGTCATTCCGAGCAGAGTCGTTTCCCTCAGAATGACAAACCAACCAAGTGCCGAACGCTACGCCGAACTTCTTGTGGCCACTCGGGTCCGCGAACGCGCGCTTTTCCTGCCGCTGCGCATGCCGAATGAACTCGAGCTCCAGGCGCGCTGGTTCGCCGGCGAATTTGGGAAAAATTTCGCCAGCGCGACCGGCGACAAGATCGACATCGTCCAGTTTGGCACTTGGAACCGTGAAGCCGGACCCGATTTTCGCGATGCCGCGGTTCGTGTGAATGGCAGCGAACCGTTGCGCGGCTGCATCGAAATCGATCTCGTCGATCGGAATTGGGATTCGCATGGTCACGCCATCAATCCCGCGTTCGAAGAAACTGTGCTTCACGTGTTCGTCGATAAAAGCGACCGCGAATTTTTCACGCGCACGAAATCGAACCGCAACGTTCCCCAGGTCCGCATCGATCCAGCGATTTTGCCGGAGGCGTTCAGCGCCAACATTCCGCTGGCGCGGCCGGGTCGTTGTCAGGCGCCGCTGGGAAATTTACCGGAAGATCGCGTTCGGAGCGTCCTCGATGCCGCCGCGCAATTTCGCTTGCAAAAAAAAGCGGCGCGCATCAGCGCAAAGATCGACAATCACGGCCGAGACGAAGCGCTCTTTCAAGAAATTGCGGCCGCGCTCGGTTACAAAGAGAACAAGCTGCCGCTCACACTCATTGCGCAAAGATTGTCACTGAAAACGCTGCGCAAGAATCTGGACGATGCCGAGGCCATCCTTTTTGGCCTCGCCGGTTTCCTGGAAACGCCGGACCTCGCGATCTACAAAAAGTCGGCAAAGAATTATGTGCGCGAATTGTGGGATGGTTGGTGGCCGCAGCGCGATCGATTGCAACGACTGATTTTGCCCGCAAAAATTTGGAAACTAAGCTCAACTCGCCCCGTAAATCATCCTCAGCGTCGTCTGGCGGCATTGGCAATCCTGGTTCATAAATGGCCGGCGTTTCGCCGCTCATTAGGCAAACGGACAGCCGCCGCCATGGAAAACTTCTTCCACACGCTCGATCATCCATTTTGGAAATTTCACTACACGATGACGGCCGACGCTTCGCCGGAACCGATGGCACTCGTTGGCGAATCGCGCGTCGCCGATATTTTGGCGAACGTCATTTTTCCGTTTTGGCGCGTGGAAGATGTCGATGTTTGGCCCAAATACGCGAAGCTGCCCGCCCGCTTGACCAACCGCCGGCTCGAAACCGCCGCCACGCGCTTGTTCGGGAATGATGCGCGGCGGCGCGACTTCACAAAAACGATCGCGCACCAACAGGCGCTTTTGCAGATTTACGAAGACTTTTGTTTGCAGGACAATTCCGATTGCGCGCACTGTCCCTTTCCCGAACAAATGGCCAACTGGAGATGAAGGAAATGGCGAAGTTCGAACGCCGAATGACGAAAGAAAAAGGGTTCACGCTGATCGAGTTGCTCGTCGTCATCGCAATCATCGCGGTACTACTTGGGCTCGTCTTCCCGGTATTTCAGGGAATCCTGGAACGAGCCAAGAAAGTGCAGGCGAAAAACGATCTCACCCAAGTTGTGACGGCAGTGAACGCGTTTTACACCGAATATGGAAGATATCCGACTTCTGCGACTACTGATGCGACGGCAACCTATGGCGCGGGAGCTTCCTCCAGCAAAGCGGTTCTCGATGAATTGCGAGGCAAGAGCACGACATTGAATACCCGGCAGATAGTTTTTATTTCGCCCGCCGAGGACACGAGTCAACCACGTCCGAAAGGAAAAATCGCAAGCGATGGACAATTTTATGATCCATGGGGGTCAGCTTATTTGATTGGAATTGACGCCGACTACGATAATCAGATCACGCCCAATCCATACGGCGCTAATAATGGCGCTGGAGCCAGCCCGATTCGGCAAGGAGTAATTGCGTGGTCACTTGGCAAAGATACAAAACTCGGAAACAACGGCGATGGAAAGTATACTAGCTCCGACGACGTGATTTCGTGGCAGTGAGTTGGTTTCGGTTGCAATCTAAAATCTAAAATCTAAAGTCCGAAGTTCTTCGGCGGGTGTAATTCAATGGTAGAATGGCAGCTTCCCAAGCTGCACACGAGGGTTCGATTCCCTTCACCCGCTGTTTTACCTATGGAAAGTTGACCCTAGATGGCGGTGAGTCATAACAAATCAACCGAGAAGTCATAACAAGTCCGCCAAAGTCCGTGCTTGTTTCGGACTCGCAAGATTATGCAGCCTTTTTGTTCCCGAGATTACGGTACAGAAGAAAAGCCGATCGATCGCTTATTTCTTTAGTTCGACGACCAGGTTGTGGATCTCCGTCTCCCCGGTATTCTCTACAGCAAGTGACTCCGCATCGCGCCACCACGCTTCGCCAGCCTTCCTCGTCATAGTAGTTGTCTTTCCGTCCGATCCGGTGAGCGTCGCAGTTCCAGGCGTGATCGAATAGACAACGCGATTTGGACGCGCCGCCATCGGGATTTTCTGCCCGGGTTTGAGAGTAAAATCCAGCACGCGTACGTGGGCATTATCTAGGAGGACCTTGTAATTTTCGGGCGCGACCTTCACAGGGTCTTGCGCCGCCGCGGTCGCCCAAGAGATGACGGTAAAGCAAACGATTGAGATAAGTGTTTTCATAATAACCGCGTTGTACTTACCATTACGGATCAAGCAAGCTTTTAAGATCCTCGGTGCGACTGGTTGGCCTGAAAATCTCTCTCTCTCGCGCGCGCGCGTAATTGTGAAGAAATTCTTCGTCCAATGCACTACTACGAAATTCGTCCGCGTCCTGATCGTCGCGGTTTTGATTTAATCTCTAACATAGCTTCTCCTCGCGAAGCTTATCGCGCAATCGCACGGCCTTCAGCGCGCTTTGACGCCGTGGCCAATTCTCCTGCGTGTTTTGCGATCGCTAATTACAAATGTGTTGTTTTCTCCGAGCGTCGACCACGGCCCGCGCGATACTTCGCTAAACTCCACGAAGCGCCAGTCGGTCACATCCGTCCCGTTTAATCCGAGATAGTCGCGCACAGCGGGAGAGACATCGAGACCCGCGCCTTTGTTCAGATTGGGTTTCGGATGTTCGTTGCCAAAGACATATTGCCAGTAATCGGTGCGGAAAGGTCCTGCATCTTCCCATTGCGCATAAACCGTTCGATTCCCTTTGCGAATCGCGACCCATCGATCCTTGCAGGTGGAAATGCCGGGGCCTTGGTACGCTTCCTTGAACCACGGAACGACGCCGGGCGCTTCCGGCCGGTGACCAGTGGCTGCCTTGTCGTTGTATGGGAGGGCGCAATAAAACGGGTTCTGTCGAGGCGTGAACTTTACCGGAATGTAATTGCTCCGATGCGCGGGATTTGGATCGTCAAATCCGCCGTAACTTCTGCTCCAATTTTTGTCCCATGCGCTTATGCGATTGGGCACCAGATTGTTTCCGTTCGGCTGCTCGCCAATCCAAAAGACGGTTGTCACAATATTTTTCTTCCACGGATAGCGCTTTCCTGTGGCTGAGGCACTGTGCTCAGTGTTTAAACAGCCCGCGATGATCGCTCCCAACGCACCGATCGACCGGATCGATATAGCCTTCATCATATGCTTCCTTATTCATAGGAAGCGGGTGTTTATTGAGTTAAGCGCTATCCGAAGCAAATCGCAACCAAGAGCCTCGCGTCTTGGCAGGAAAGTTCTCCGCGAATAACCTAATCGGTGGAAAGCCGATGGATCATAACGCCGGCGGAAGAGTTGTTTTCGGTAATTTACAGTATTGCCTGCCCGCCGCACGTGCTCGCTCTTCCGCCTGCCTCCGAACCGTGACCGAACAAACTGGTCACGAAAATCACGGAAACTTTAGCACTTTCGGTATTGCTTACGAAAGCTCTTCGCGACCGTGCCTCCGAGTAAGATTGACAATCGGCCCGAGAGCAGATTGTCCGGCTGTTTACAAAAGTTTACTACTCAGCACGCGCGCGTATTTGTGAAGAAACTTTATCTCGCCAACGGGCCGTTGGCTTCAATCGGTTGGTTAGACTGCATCGAGTCGACAATTATGTGGAGCGAGGAGTGTCCTAATTTAAGGCTATCTATTTTTGCTGCCCACTGATCACGTTAAAAGATGGACCAAGTATGTTCGCTTCTGTGATTGAGCTTCGAAAATGGCTTGAGAGCATATGAAACGTCAGTATTCCGCTGGCTAGCGAGAGCAAGGCGTCACGCCCTAGCCTTGAACGAAGGCGCGCGAAATTCGCGGCCGGTTCCAAACTCATTTGCCGCCGAAGAATTTCTTGAAGGACTGGAAGAGTTTGTTCGGCATGTCGGCGGCTTTTTTCCCAAAGTCGTTCAGTTTCTGGGCGAACTGCATTTGTTCGCCGCCGTGGATTTCGCAAGCGGCCGAAGGAACTTTATCCGCCGGAAGATCGAGTTCGTAGGCGGCGCCGGCCGCTTCACAACCGGTGGTTGCGAGATGATTTGAAAGCGAGCAGACCAGCGCGTGCTGCATCGGCATGGTCGGCTGCAAATCTTGCGGCGGATAAATTGTGGCGGCTTTGTTCATCACTTGCACCCAAACGGGCAACGCGAGCGCGGCGCCGTAACCGTGCGGAATAATTGTGACCGGTTGATCGAATCCGACCCAAACTCCGCAGGTCACGGTCGAAGTGTAACCGACGAACCATGCGTCTTTGTAATCGTTGGTCGTTCCGGTTTTTCCGGCGGCTGGCAATTTGAAGCCTAACGAACGCGCCGCCGCGGCCGTTCCGCGCGTGAGAACTTCCTCCATTAATTGCGAAGCCATCCACGCGGCGCTCGGATCGAGCGCAGGCGCGGCGATGTGCGATGCACGATAAATCGGCTGATGCTCGGCATCGTCGATCCGCTCGATGACGTAAGCCTGCTTACGCACCCCGGCATTCGGAAAAACCGTGTACGCGGTAGTAAGATCTTTCAGATTGGTTTCAAACGCACCGATATAAATGGCCGGACCACGCGGAACGTTGTCGCTGAGATTCAGTGTGGTCGCGATTTTTTGGACAGCATCAAGCCCGGCGAACTGGCCAACGCGCACGCTCATCGTGTTGCGCGAGTGGATCAGACCGAAGGAGCACGGTTGAATCCCACCATACGTGCCATCCGAATTTGCGGGCGACCACGTTCCGGCGCCGTCGATTTCGCCCGGCTGAATCGGGCTGTCGCTAACTGACGCGCCCGGCAGTAATCCCTCCGAAAATGCAACCGTGTAAACAAACGGTTTGAACGCGGAACCAACTTGCCGATTCGCCGGCCGCAGGGCGCGATTGAATTTGCTTTGTGAATAATCGCGGCCTCCGACCAGCGCGCGAATCCCGCCGCTATTATTATCGATGGCAACGACCGCGCCTTCCAAATACGGCATCGAGGAATCCTCGCCGTTTTCCGGTGGACGATAATTCGCCTTGAGCGGATGATTAAAATTTCCCTGATGCTCGATTTTTGTGAGCTGGGTCTCGAGCGCCTGTTGCGCCGTGTTCTGCACGTTCGGGTCGAGCGTCGTGTAGATAAACAAACCGCCGTTGTCGATCTGGTCCTGGGTAAGAATCAGGTTCAAATCGCGCTGGACCGCGTCCATCGCGTAATTTTCCTGGATCTGAAGCAAACGCCGCGGGTGCGCGTTGACTTTGGCGAGTTTGGCCTGGACTGCTTCCCCCGCGGGAATTTTTTTCACTTCGACCATTCGATCCAACACCGCGTTGCGCTCAATCGCGGCGCCTTCCGGATTTCTTAGCGGCGAAAATCGGTTCGGGCTTCGAATCACTCCGGCGAGCAAGGCCGCTTCCGGAAGGTTCAGTTTTGAGGCGTTTTTGCCAAAGTACGCTTGCGAGGCTGTTTCGACGCCGTAACAACCGGCGCCAAAATAAATCCGATTCACATAAAGCTCGAGGATCTGCTTTTTCGTGAATTCGTGCTCGATCCGAAACGCGACCATCGCTTCCAGGAGCTTGCGGCTGATGTTGCGACCACCGAGAGGGAGACTGTTGCGCGCGAGTTGTTGAGTAATGCTGCTCGCCCCTTCCTTGGCCGAGCCGCTCAAAATATCGCGCACGAGCGCGCGGAAAATGCCACGCCAATCAACTCCGGGATGTTGATAAAAGCGTGTGTCTTCGCGCGCCAGCAACGCGTCGATGAAAAACGGGGAAACTTCATCGAGCGAAACGCGCAACCGGTTGGCGCCGGCAAGACGGCTGTAAATTTTTCCATCGACATCGAAGACGGTGTTGCGCTCCGGCATGGCACCGACTTTTTTCATGTCGAAACTGGCAGCCCACGCGCCATAAAAAAGAAGCAGCGCGAGACCACCGGCGACGATCAGTCCGACAAGGGTGATCTTCCAACTGTACCGAAAAAGTTTACTGCGCTTTTTTCCGCGCGACCGTAACCGGGCCAAAAATTTCATGGGAGCAGGAGGGCAAACTTAGTCAAAGATTAGCTGCAAACAACGTATCGTCATTCCGAGGGAACCGAGGAATCTCCCAATCGAAGGAATGATCACGCAAAGCAAATTGTGTGACGCTCGAGTTTGTGAGAGATCCTTCGCTCCGCTCAGGATGACGGAAATTCTTACCCGAGAAGATCGCCATAGCGTTTGGTGGCCAGTTCCAAACAGCGAGCGAGAATCTCCGAGGACGTTTGCAGTCGCAGTACTTCATCGACCAACTGCTGGCACTCCGGCACGGCCAAACTCCGCACCGCCATTTTCACTCGCGGCACGGAGGTCGCACCGACACTCAATTCGTCCATGCCAAGGCCGATCAAAATCGGAATCGTCGCAACGTCGCGCGCCATCTCGCCACAAACTCCGACCCAAATATCATTCGCGTGCGCGGCGTCGGCGATCATTTTCAACAAACGCAGCACCGCCGGATGCGTGGGCTCGTAGAGATGCGCGATTCGTTCGTTCACGCGATCGACTGCGATCGTGTATTGGATCAAGTCGTTGGTGCCGATACTGAAGAAATCCACTTCACGCGCGAGCGTATCGGCAGAAATCGCCGCGCTCGGAATCTCGATCATCGCGCCGACTTCCATCTTGCCGCGTTTTTTCTCGCCAATTTCATGTCTGCATTCGTCCAGGACCGCTTTGGCGTGGCGCAATTCTTCGAGACCGGAAATCATCGGGAACATGATCTTCACGTTGCCGACCGCGCTGGCGCGCAAGATCGCGCGCAATTGAGTCTTGAAGATGTCGATGTTCTCGAGACAAAAACGAATGGCGCGCCAGCCAAGAAAGGGATTCAACTCATCGCCGACATCGACCGCGCCGACGGCGAGCTTGTCGCCTCCGAGATCGAATGTGCGAATGATGAGCGGGTTTGGCTTCACCTGCTCGGCCACTTTTCGATAGCTCTCGTATTGTTCCTCTTCACTCGGGAGCGTATCGCGATTCACAAAAAGAAATTCGGTCCGATAAAGCCCAATGCCTTCAGCGCCATTTTCCGCAACGGCGGCGACGTCGCCCGGGAGCTCGATGTTTGCGGAAAGAACAATGTGACGGCCGTCGCTCGTGGTCGATGCGGTCTCGCGAAGCTGTTTTAGCTCTTTCGTGACCTGACCTTTTCTGATCTCAATCTCGCCGTAGTAAGAAAGTGTTTCCGGCGTTGGATCGACAATCAGCAGGCCGGTGTAACCGTCGAGCAACACGTGCTGGCCGCTCTCGAGTTTCTCGGTCGCGTCATGCAAGCCGACCACCGCTGGAATGTTCAGTGACCGCGCGATGATCGCAGTGTGCGATGTTCGGCTGCCCAAATCGGTGGCGATGCCGAGCACGAGTTGGCGATCCATACTCGCCGCGTCCGAAGGGGTCAGATTGTGCGCGACCAAAATGTGCGGCTCGGCAGCGGAGAACATTGGTTTCGGCCCCTTGCCCTGCAGATTCCGAACGATGCGGCGCGTCACGTCCTGCATATCGACCGCGCGTTCGCGCAAATAGGGATCGTCGATTTTGCTCAAGGTCTCGGCGTAATTGCTGGCAACTTCCTGAAAAACCCATTCGACATTGCAGCGTTCCGTTTCCAAACGGCGCAAGACTTCGTCGATCAAAGTGCGGTCTTCGACCACAAGCAGATGCGCGTCAAAGATGGCGGCGTCTTTGGCACCGATCGCTTCCGCGATTTTTTGCTGCATCTCGAGGATTTGGACGCGCGTTTGGACGAGCGCCGCTTCGAACCGCGCAATTTCGTTTCCAATCTGCGACGGTTCGATGTGATAACGGGGGACGTCGTCGAGATCGTCGCGCACGACGTGAATGACACCACGCGCTAGTCCGGGCGAGACACCCGCTCCGTGAAATCGGATTTCCTTGTTATCGCCGCTCATCCGCGTGCGATTCTAAAGAGAAATCAATCCTCGTGGAAGCGCGCATTGATTAATTCCTCCAATTCGGCCATCGCCTTGGCGGCGTCTGGTCCTTCGCAGCGGATGTGGAGCTTCGATCCCTGACCGGCTGCAAGCATCATCAATCCCATGATGCTTTTGCCGTTCACCTCTTCGCCTTCTTTGGACACCCAAATTTCGGCCCGGTAACGGCTGGCAATGCGAACGAACATCGCGGCGGGACGGGCGTGCAGACCGAGTCGGTTTATGACCGGCACGTCCTTTTCAATTTTTTGACTCGGCGAGACAGGACTCGCTCGGCGGCTAAGCAGGCCCATTTTTCGATCTTGGCTCCATTAAATTGAGCAGTTTCGCGTTAAAATCGACGGCGCTGTTTTGGCCGAGACCTTTTAGCTTTTGATCCATCGCTGCAACTTCGATCAAGCGCGCGATGTCTCGGCCCGGACGCACCGGAATTGTCACATGCGGCACTTTCAGTCCTAAAATTTCGTACGATTCACGTTCGATTCCGACGCGTTCGATTTCCTCCACGCTCTCCCATTCTTCAAGCGTAACGACCAAATCGAGTCGCTTCTCGATCCGAATACTGCCAATACCAAAAACCAAAGCCACGTTGATGATGCCAATCCCGCGCACTTCCATGTGATTACGGGTGAGATCGGGCGCGGTCGCCATCAGTTCGCGACCTTCCAGCGAAGTAATCCGTGTCACATCGTCCGCGACCAAACTGTAGCCGCGCTCGATCAGGCCGAGCACGCATTCGCTTTTGCCGATGCCGCTCGCGCCGCGAATCAGAACGCCGACGCCGAGAATGTCGACCATGCTGCCGAATTCCGTCACCGTCGGCGAAAAATCCACTTCCAGTGCAATCGTCGCCGCGTTGATGAACTTCATCGTGATCATCGGCGTCCGGAAGACGGCGATTTTCGCGGCCTCAGTCACGGCCAGCATTTCGGGCGCAAGATGGAAACCGCGCGACATCACCAGGCACGGAATTTTGCATTCGCAGAGCTCACGAACCCGCTGCACACGCGTTTTCTGCGGCAGACTTTTCAAATAGGAGTGTTCGGCTGCGCCCAAAACCTGGACGCGCTTTTCGGCGAAATACGTGTAGAAACCTGAAAGCGCCAGGCCCGGGCGATTAATGGTTGGCTCGCGAATCTTCCGGTGAAAACCGACCCGCGGACCTTCCAATTTCATTTGCAGTTTTTCGGCGTGCGAATTGTAAAAGCTTTCCACCGTCACCACTGGCACAGTTTTCTCCGGCTGATTGCGCGTCGATGGACCTGTGGCTGCCGTTGACTCGCTCATTAGAGGCTAACTTCTAGCGCGGAAGCCGGGCGATTTCCAATTCACACTGCATTCTTGTCATTTCAGTGGGAAGAGATCCTGTCATCCCGAACGGAGTGAGGGATCTCTCAACCGAAGTAGACATCACACTCGAAACATTGTGTGACGCTCGAGTTTGTGTGAGATCCTTCGCTTCGCTCAGGATGACGGCGGCATGCGCCACCGTCACATCTTGAATCGTTCGCCGAGATAAAGTTGCCGGCTGATCGGATCGTTAATGAGAAAATCTTTTGTGCCTTCGCTCTCGACCCGGCCCTCAAAGATCAAATAGGCGCGATCCACGATCGACAAGGTTTCGCGGACGTTGTGATCGGTGATCAAAATGGCGAGACCAAGCTTGCGCAGATTCACAATGATCTGTTGCACGTCGTAAACCGCGATCGGATCGACACCGCTGAACGGTTCGTCGAGCATGAGCAATTTGGGTTTGGTCACGAGCGAGCGCGCGATTGTGAGTCTGCGTTTTTCGCCGCCGCTCAACGTCAGGGCCTGATTTTTCGCGACCCGTTCGATGCCAAATTGGTGGAGCAACTGTTCGCAGCGGTTCTTTCGCTCAGCTTTACTGATCGGTAGTGTCTCCAGAATCGCCATGATGTTTTGTTCGACCGTCATCTTGCGAAAAATGGACTCTTCCTGCGGCAAGTAACCCATCCCAAGGCGCGCGCGCTTGTACATCGGATAATTGGTCACGTCCGCCCCGGAAAAAATCACCCGGCCGCTGTTTGGCCTAACGAGTCCGACGATCATATAAAAGGTCGTCGTCTTGCCAGCGCCGTTTGGTCCGAGCAAACCGACGATCTCGCCGGCGCGAGCGTTAATATTGACTCCGTCGACGACCGCGCGGCCACCATAAATTTTTACGAGCTGATCAGTGGCAAGCACATTGTCGATCTTCGCTTCAGGCGGCGTCGCCACTTGCGATGCAGGACGGGGTGCAGTCTGGCCGATCATGATGTGCTGGATCCTTTCGGCGATGGCGCCGGTTTGGTTTCATTTTTCTTTTCGCCATCATCGGTTTTCGGTTCCTGACGAATTTCAGTCCGGCTCGGGCCGTGGGTGGTCAATTGCCCGTTTTGATTCACGACCATGACCGTGTCCGGACTCGTGGCGATGTGTGTGTTCACGCCTTCCTGGACTCGTGGCGTTCCACGCAACTCGACATTGCCTGTGGAAGCAACATAGGTCGCCTGATCAGACCGGCCGACTGCGCGCGTAGGCGTACCTCCGTTCGGATCCGGTCGATCGCGCACCACCGCCACATTTCCCTCCGCGATGGCTTTTTCCAGTCCCTGATTTTCACCTTTCGTGATGTAGACGGTCAATTTTTCGGACTGCAAAGTAAAGCGCGGATCGGCCACTTTCACGTGACCGCTGAAAATGCCGACGTTTTTGTTGGAATCAAAGAAGGCGTCGTCCGCATAAATCTCGGTCGTGACGGGACCGTTCGTTGGCGCGCCCTTAATCCCGCCGAGCAACGGATTGGTTTTGTCCGTCGATTGTTTTTCTTTTTTTTCCTCTTTCTTTAACTTCGCAGCCGGCGCTGGCGTCGATGAACTTGCCGATTGTGCGGGCAGGCGAGCGGCCGAAACGCAGAAAATAATGAGAACAATTACGCCGAACCTGCTCACTCGTTTTGATTGCCTAACAATTGCGATTGGCTCGTGATCACCATCTTCACGTTGCCAACCAGTTTGCCAGTGTGCGTGTTGGTGTCGAATTCCACCGAGTCGCCGGCGATATCGAAATCCGCGCGTTTGATGATGGTGCGCTCCTTCGAACTGAGGATTCGCGTTTTCAAATTAAGGACCGATTCGCTCAGTTCGACGGTGAGGTCGGGTTTATTCTCTGGCGTGTAAGTCGTGATCTTCAAAGCGTGAAAGCCGATGTGCTCTTCATCGAGCCGTTTCGCAGACATTGCTTCGAATCGCCCGCGCAAGTGACCTTCCAAATCAAAATCTGGAAGAACGAGACCTTTGGCCTCGTGCCCGATCGGCAGCGGGATGTTGGTTAAACTTTGCTCGCCGGCGGAAGCGCTCGGCGTCGCGCTCAGAAATTTTTTGTCTTTTTTGCCTTTCGGTTTAGCTGCAAGCGCCGGCTCGAGCGCGAGCAGAATCAACAAGAGCAAAATCGACAATAAGCAAACCGCGAAGCCCCAATTTCCGGAGCGACCGTTACGAAACGGCAGCATGAATAGCTTTTAACATGCGCAGATGCTTCGGCAAATCCTTTAGCGGAATTTGGTTGGCGGCATCCGACAATGCGCGCGGCGGATTCTCGTGCACCTCTATGAAGATTCCGTCGCAACCCGCGGCTAGCGCAGCACGCGCGAGCACCGGCGCGAGCGCGCGATCACCAGAAGTTTTGTCCCCTCCACCGCCCGGCCGTTGAACCGAATGGGTCGCGTCGAAGATGACCGGATAACCAGCTTCGCGCATCCAGTAGAGCGAGCGCATGTCCGCGACCAAATTGTTGTAACCGAAAGTTGTACCGCGTTCGGTGAAACAAAATTTTTTGCAACCGAAGGCAGTTAATTTCTGGGCAATATTTTTCACGTCCCACGGCGCTAAAAACTGGCCCTTCTTCACGTTGACCGCGCGTCCCGTTTCCGCCGCGGCCTTTAACAAATCGGTCTGACGAGAAAGAAACGCCGGAATCTGCAACAAGTCGATCATGCCGCCGGCGAGCTTGGCTTCGTCTGGCGAATGCACGTCCGTCGTGACCGGAACCTTCAGTTCGCGACCGATCGCCGCGAGAATTTCGCAACCTTCGCGCGCGCCAAGTCCACGAAATGAACGGACCGACGTCCGGTTCGCTTTGTCGTAGGACGCTTTGAAAACAAGATCGGTATCTTCCGTCGCGCAGATTTTGGCAATGCTTCTCGCCATCTGCCAAACAAACTTTTCCGACTCAATCACGCACGGACCAAGAATGAACACGGGGCGTTTTCCGCCGATTGTGACTTTGCCTATGCGGAAAGATTTTGGTTTCACGAGATCTCTAAGGAAAGCAGGAACGCAGGAATTTTAAAGAGTTCCTTCCTGCTTTCTTGCGTTCCTTAGCGATTTTCCTCTCAGAAGATCGACAATCGCAAATGGCGCGTAAAGCGCGCAGAAGAAAAGAAACGCCAGGCCGTGAAATTCGAGGAGATAAAGCGGTCGCGAATCGGACAGAAAACTCAGGAGCGAAGCTGCCTCGGGTTTGTGGAGCAGAAAGCCGTAATTCTCGCCAGTCAGTAAATCAGTCGTGAAGGCGACGACGAAATAAATTTCCGTCCAGGCAAATGTGCGCAAAACGCCAATCGCGCGCGGACGAAATCCATAGATCAGCATTAGGAAAACGATGCCGATAATGATTCCGGAATGGGCGACGAAGAAACTGATGAAGCGCAGGTCCGGAAATCCGAACCGCAGATTAGGAGTAATGATCGCCTGGAGCGTTCCGCCAATTCCCCAAAAGTAAGCGACTTCAAGCCACCGCCGATTACCAGTCCACAGAGCGATGATGATGACCCCCATCGCCCAATCGCACAATTGCAGGGGCAACATCCGGTACCAGGTCGTGACTCCAAAGTCCCGCGCGACGACGAGATAGGCGACATAATTAATTAGAAGTAGCGCCGAGATCGCGAAGCAGATCGAACGTTCGAGCAGGCGGGATTTCGTTCGATGAACAATCAGCGCGAGCAAAAACGGCAGGCCGACCGTTAGGAAAATGACGGTGAGATGCGATGGGCTCCAAGCGCGGAATTCAGGTGCGGAATTCATCGGAAGATCGTCAATTGTAGCGGCGACTCTCCTAAATTGTCATGTCGAGCGGAGTCGAGACATCTCTAGATATTTCAGAAATAGTAAGAGATTCCTCCACTTCGGTCGGAATGACACAGAGGCTAATTCAGCGAATGAGCCACAAATTGCACGGAATCACGTCCGCGATCCACGCCAGATGGTTCGGCAGCCGTTCAGCCGAAGTTTCGCTTTTATGCACGGGCACCACCAGCAAATCGGCTTCGACCGATTTCACGAAATCGGACGCAGCGAAGCCCGTGTTGCCGCGAATGCAGCGCGCTTCGATCGGGACTTCGGTTTCGCCCGCGGCCAATACGAATTCTTCCAGAGCGGCATCTTCTTCGTCGAACGTTCGCGGCCGAGGAGTGCCATCGCCGTTGTCGACGAACATCGTTGCGCGGACTTCGTCGAACGTTGTGTAAACGCGAATCGCGTAAAGCCGCTCGCACGATTCCGCCGCCGCCAGCTTGAGCGTTTGTTGAAACGCGCGTTGGGCGTGGTCGGAATAGTTCGCGACAAAAACGATCCGGCGCAGCGGCTTCGGTTTGAGCTCTGGATTCGTGAAAAGAAGCACGGAACAGGTCGCTTCGCGCAACAGTCGACGCGCGACGTTCCCCAGAAACGGATGGAGCGCGGTCTGTTTTTCCAGCGCGCCGGCGACGATAAGATCGACATCGTTGTCGGCGATTGCCCGCAAAATTCCTTCGGCTGGATCGCCCCAGCCATAATGAACCGGCGAATCGCTTGGCAACTGCAGGCGCCCAAGTATGTCTTGGAACCGTTTTGTTGTCTCATCGGTGCGCTCCCCGATGTAAATCAAATTCAAGGTTGATCCAAAGCGCTCGCGAATTCTTCCCGCCTCGGAAAGCACTTGCTCAAAACGCGGCGAGAATGTGCTGGCCACCGCAATCTTCTTGTAAGTGGACGGATTCATCATGAGCCGGGACAGCAATGTCCGGCTTCACGCATCGTTCGGCAAATGAATGCATCAGATGTTTGATGTTTGCGGTTTGATGATTGAATTTCGGCTGAATGAAACGTGCGATCTATCCGGGCAGCTTCGATCCGGTCACCAATGGCCATCTCGACGTGGTCGAACGCGCCCGGAAACTTTTCGGTGAAGTCATCGTCGCGGTCGCGCACAATGACGAAAAACAGCCGCTCTTCTCGCTCAAGGAACGGCTCGAGTTGTTGCAGCAAACCGTCGGCAAGATCGACAATGTCCGGATCGCGCAGTTCGACGGGCTGCTGGTTGAATTTGCGCTCGAACAAAAAGCGAACGCGGTCATTCGCGGATTGCGCGCGGTCTCGGATTTCGAGTTCGAATTTCAGATGGCGCTGATGAATCGAAAACTAAGAGACAGCGTGGAGACAATCTTCTTAATGCCGAAGGAGGAATACACTTATTTGAGTTCGCGCCTGGTGAAGGAAATCGCGCGACTCGGTGGCGACGTCTCGAAATTTGTTCCAAGTGTCGTCGCCGCCGCGCTCGGAAAAAAATTTAAAGGATAAACTCCGAAAGGATTGGCGAGTGAAGGTTCATCTGAAACAGATTCCGCCGGAGGGATTGCATCTCGAAGGCGAGGAGGATTGCCTGATTCCGGAGCTCGAATCGGAAGGCGTGCGCTGCGTCGGCCTGATGCAATACAAGATCGACATCGGCGTTTCGGAGGGCTCGCTTTGGGCAAACGGATCGCTCAACCAACCGGTGGAATTGACCTGCGTCGGCTGTCTCGAAAAATTTGTGCACGACATCAAAGTTCCGGCCTTTGCGCTTCACACTGAACTTCACGGTCCGGAGACAGTTGATCTTGGACCGTTCATGCGGGAAGACATCTTG
>Ga0209217_1000036_pt1 | contig 26722 bp, 24 predicted proteins | sample JacPinW_OM3H0_M2_FD_187957 | JGI IMG/M metagenome (GOLD analysis project Ga0209217, IMG submission 187957) | Forest soil microbial communities from Algoma, Ontario, Canada - Jack Pine, Ontario site 1_JW_OM3H0_M2 (SPAdes) (version 2) | ecosystem: Environmental > Terrestrial > Soil > Boreal...
GCCGAGGCGCCCTTGCCGCGTCCGGAGGCGCAGCGGCCAGCCCCGCCGACTGCCGAGCAATCGATAACCCGGCCTCCGCGTGAGGCGGAATCTCCTGCTCCACCGCAACCCATTCCTCTGCGGGAACGCCGGCCGCGCCACGATCCGCTCTCCGGACTGGCGGAGGAATTGGGGCGGGTGGGACCCTCATCCGAGCCAGAAAATTTCGAGACAGCACCGCGACCGGTGCGGCGTGAACCCCGTCTGCGGCCCGTATTGCCCGCTCCTCCCAGTTCGGGCTCGGGTGGCGATGCAAGGTTTGCCTCTCCGGCGGACCAAAACCTGGCCGATATGGCACAACGGCTTGAAGCTGCATTGCGCCGGCCGAACCGCAAGGAGGAGGCGGCGGCTCCCCAGCCCACCCCGAAACCTGAACAAGATGTGGCATCAGGCGAAGAATTCGCCGGGTCAGCTGCGATGGAGACTAGCTCGCCTCCACCTCGCGGGGGTGCTCCGATCGAGGCCCCGACACCGCTACCTCGGGATGAGACAAGACCCGCCCGCAATGAGGCCAAGGCAGCCCCACAGCAGAGGTCGCTCTACGACAGTCTCGAACAGGAGATGGCCAGTTTGTTGGGCCGGCCGGGGAGCAAAGGCTGAAGGCTCCGCGGCAGTATAGCTACTGCAGACCTACACCCGCGACTCTCACCGCCTCGCTCCAGAGAGCGATCTCCTTCGCGACGAAGGCGGAAAACGCCGTCGCTCCCGTCTCGGCCGCAGGCTCGACGCCGGCCTGCTGCATATGCTCCACGAATTGCGCGTCTTTGAAAGCGCGTGCGAACTCTTCCGCAATACGCTCGGTGATCTCGCGGGAGATGCCGGCCGGAGCCATCATTCCGGTCCACGAGACGGCGTGAAAACCCGGATACCCGGCCTCGGCAATGGCGGGTACGTCGGGAGCTTGGGGAGACCGGTTGCCGCTTGATACAGCCAGCATACGCACCAACCCCGCACGCGCCTGGGGAAGTACCTCGGAGATAGGGGCGAACATCGCCGGAATATGACCTGCAATGAGGTCGGTCATGGCGGGCGCCGTACCTCGATAGCTCACGTTGCTCATTTCAAGCCCCGCGCGCTTGAGGAAGAGCGCCATCAGGAGATTGCTCGCGCTGCCAGGCCCGCCTCCACCTGCATATACGAGTTCTCCCTTGCGTGGTTTCACATAGGCGACGAATTCACCAACGCTTTGCGCAGGGAATTTTGGATTGACGATCAGCACCTGCGGCGCGACCCCGAATAGGCTCATGGGTGCCAGATCCCTTACCGGGTCATAGGCGACCTTGGAAATGGCTGGAACGATCGCAATCACTGAGGTGCTCGCCCATAGCAGCGTATAGCCATCGGGCCGTGCGCGTGCGACAGCCTCGGTTGCGATGACACCGTTGCCGCCCACCCGGTTCTCCGCGACGAACTGCTGCCCGAAAGCTTCGCTCAGTCGCGCAGATGCCAGGCGGCCCATCACATCGATATTTCCACCTGCCGCAAAGGGCACCAGGACTTTGACCGGCCGCTGGGGCCAGGTTTGTGCCTGAGCACTGTGGCCCAGCGCGAGAAGCGCGCAGGCAAGAAGCAATGTGTGGCGCAAGCCCTCGATCCAGATCTTGGGCGGGGTAATCCGTGCTTCACTCGTCGCGGTAGATACGCTCACGACGCTCGTGACGCTCCTGCGCCTCGACCGAGAGGGTGGCAATCGGGCGCGCTTCCAGCCGCTTGAGCGAGATCGGCTCCCCGGTCTCCTCACAGTAGCCGTAGGTTCCATCCTCCAGGCGCAAAAGTGCCGAATCGATCTTGGCGATCAGCTTGCGTTGGCGATCTCGCGCGCGCAGCTCGATCGCCCGTTCGGTCTCCGAGGAGGCGCGGTCGGCCAGATCGGGGTGGTTCTCGCTCTCGGCCTGGAGATGGGCCACCGTCTCCTTGGCCTCTTTCAGAATTTCGTCTTTCCAGGTGAGCAGCTTCTGGCGAAAATATTCGCGCTGACGCTCGTTCATGAACGGTTCCTTCTCGGAAGGACGGTAGTTCTTGCTCTTGTCCAGCACCGTGGCGCCGTTCTTTTGCGATGACATTGCAACCCCATGCGAGAAAGCACGCAAAGCCCCTGCTCGCGCCGCGAGCTTATAACGGCAGCCGCAGCGGTGGACAATAACCGAGTTCGTGGCGCAATTTCGGGCCGGAGCTTCTTTGCTGCGGTGCGATACGAAGCCGCCAGGACTGCGCAGACGCTTGGCAGAACGAAGGTGCCAAGCCCATGGGACATGCTCAGTTTGGGCCGAAAACCGTCCGATGGGGAGCAGGATGCCGGCCCCGCATATCGGGTTAAAATCTAAACGGATCCGCAGCGCTATTCCTTTTTGCCCCAGAGCTCCTCGAGCCGCGCATCCCGCCCGCAGTTGAAACGGTAGAACTTATAGCGGATCGGGTTCTTCAGGTGATAGTCCTGGTGGTATTCCTCGGCCTTGTAGAACGGGCCGGCCGCCGCGATCTCCGTCACGATCGGAGACTTGAAGCGGGCTTGCACCTTCGCCTTCGAAGCCTCGGCGAGTCTGTGCTGCGTCTCGTCGTGATAGAAGATCGCGGTGCGGTACTGGTCCCCGTGATCACAGAATTGGCCATTCTTCGTGAGCGGATCGATGTTGTGCCAGAAAACGTCCAGGAGCTTCTCGTAGCTCACCTTTGCCGGATCAAACACCACCTCGACAGATTCGGCGTGTCCGGTGCCGCCGCGCGAGACCTCTTCATAGCTCGGTTCGACGGTATGCCCGCCGGTATAGCCTGAGGTAGTGCTGATCACGCCCTCGACCTTGTCGAAATCAGCCTCCACGCACCAGAAGCAACCGCCGGCAAACGTTGCGATCGCCGTCTTTGCCGGCTCGGCCGGTTGCGCGCCTACCCCCGCGGCGAACATCAGCCAGACTGCTATAGTTGTTCCCACACCCACGGACAGATACCGCATTCCGACCTCCTGCTGTCCGCGACATTATACCGGGTCCGGATTGCTTTCGAACGGCTCACGCCTACAACTCCCCTCACATTGGTGCGAGAAAGACCGATCAGGAAGCGGCCAGTGATGCCGGATAAGCCGCACTGGCCGATGAAGGACCCGCATGCGGTTTGAAGGAACGAACGCCTATGTGGCGACCGACGATCTCAAGGTCGCGGTCAATGCCGCTATTGCGCTGGAGCGGCCGCTTCTGGTGAAGGGCGAGCCCGGTACCGGCAAGACTGTGCTCGCCCTGGAGATTGCCAAGAGCATCTCTGCCCCGCTGATCGAATGGCACATCAAATCCACCACCAAAGCGCTGCAGGGACTTTACGAGTACGACGCAGTCTCGCGGCTGCGCGACAGCCAGCTCGGTGACGAGCGCGTCAAGGACATCCGCAACTACATCAAGCGTGGAAAGCTGTGGGACGCTTTCGATTCCGATGAGCGCCCGGTGCTGCTCATCGACGAGATCGACAAGGCCGACATCGAGTTTCCCAACGATCTGCTGCAGGAGCTCGATCGCATGGAGTTTTTTGTGTACGAGACCGCAGAAACGATCAAGGCACGCCGGCGGCCGGTCGTGATCGTCACCTCCAACAATGAGAAGGAGCTACCCGATGCGTTCCTGCGTCGCTGCTTCTTCCACTACATCCGGTTCCCCGACGCGGACACCATGCGTGCCATCATCGAGGTCCATTTCCCCGGCATAAAGCAACGCCTGGTCGCCGAGGCATTGAAGCTATTCTACGAGATCCGTGAGGTTCCAGGGCTGAAGAAAAAGCCGTCCACGTCGGAGTTGCTCGATTGGCTCAAGCTGCTCATGGTGGAGGACATCGGTCCGGAGATATTGCGCGAGCGCGATCCGAAGAAGCTCATTCCGCCGTTGCACGGGGCGCTCTTGAAGAACGAGCAGGATGTGCACCTGTTCGAGCGGCTCGCATTCATGGCGCGGCGCGAGGGGCGGTGACCACGGCATCAGTGCCGGCGATTGCCCCGCTCGTTCTGTGTGGGTGACGCCTCCGGAATACGCGCGCCGCCGACCGTTGCTTCCTCCCCATAGCGCTCCACCCCGGCGGCGTCGGGGCGGTTGCGACCCCCACGTTGCGGCGCCTCGCCCTCCTGCATGGGCCTAATCGTCGCTCCAGCCCCCAGGACCGGATCATCCGGCAGATCACCCGGCGGTGGTTCTTTGGGCAGTTGCTGAGGCGGCACGACCGCCCCAAGCTTCGCCTCGCTTTCGGGCTGATCGTCTTCGGCGCGCAGGACGGCAAGTTCCTCGGCCCGGCGAAATTCATCCTCGCGTTGCCGCGCCTGTCGCGCTGCCCAGCGCTCGCGCGCGCCGAACCACCAGTAATAAACCTGGATGGCCGCCCGGCCCAATGTGCCTCCCGCCCATACCAGCTCGAACGGGGCGAACAGGCGCCACGAATCGTCGCCCTCCGCGATGCCTTGCGCGACGATGTTGCCCGCCATCGCGGTAGTGTTGAGTCCGTGGCCGCCGAAACCGCTCGCAAGCCAGAGCCCGGGCGAGAGCTCCCCGATTTGCGGCATCCGGTGCAGGGGGTTGCCGAGCACCCCAGACCAGGAATACTCGACTTCCACGTCGCCGAGCTGGGGATAGACGCTCTTGATGTCCGCGCGCAGCCCTTGCACAAATCTGGCGGGGTCCGCCTCCCATGTTGTCGATCGCCCGGACCAAAGCAACCGGTCGCCGTCCACGATGCGATAGTGATTGTCTGCGAGATCGGTGTCGGTAACCGCGCCGCGGTACGTAATGGTCTCCGCAAGCTGCACACCGAGGGGGCGCGTGGTGATCACATAGGTCCAGACCGGCACCAGGGTTCCGGAAATGCGCGGCAGCAGCCGGCCGAGATGCACATTACAGGCAAGCACGATATGGTTGGCCCGAACACGGCCTGCAGGCGTCGTGACCCGCTTGCGCACACCCGCTGGATCGATTGCCAGCGCCTGCGTGCCCTCGAAAATCCGCACGCCCGCCGCTTCTGCAGCCTCAGCGAGACCCAGCGCGTAGTTCAAGGGGTGGATGTGGAAGGCCTGTGGCAGATGCAGCGCATGAAAGTAATGCTTGCTCCTGAGGACGTCACGCACGCGTTCCGTCGGCCATCCTTCGACCTCTGCCCCAAGCTCTTGGCCGTAGAGCTGCACATCGGCCAACACCTCGTCCCCATTGTCTACCTTGGACACTTTCAGCCAGCCGGCCACCGGTGCAACGCCGGGCATTCGCAGCTCCGTAATGGCGGTGTGCACATACTTGAGGCCCATCATGGACAAGCCCCATAGCGCCTTGGCGTGATCGAGCCCGACTCGATTGACGATTTTGTCCATGGATTGGGCAAAGCCGGGCAGAACAAAGCCGTCGTTGCGTCCCGATGCGTTCCAGGCAATACGCCGGCTTTCCAGTAGGGCCACCGACCAGCCGCGCCGGGCGAGTTCGCGCGCCGTGGTCAGGCCGGCCATGCCCCCGCCAACAACGCAGACGTCCACGTCGAGGTCGAAGGTAAGCGGCCCGTGCTCGCGTGCCGGCACCATGGTGGCGGTGTACCAGGTCGAACCGTAGGACGGCCGCTCAGTAGTGTTCACGTTCCGGTTCCCTGCACGTCGCCTGGAGCGGCATGGTTTTTGTCACCCGCTCCATATCCTCGCTAGACCATGTCGCATTTCGCGCAAACAGCTCCCACCCTCGGGGTCAAGCCGAGAGCAGGCTTTTGCGAGACATCCTCGAGCGATGGTCTATGCTAGACTGCCAGCTGAGCCAAATCGATCTCCGCCATGCGCCTGATGTTGCTTCGACACGCGAAGTCCGAAAAAGCCGAGCCCGGCATGTCTGATCGTGACCGTCGGCTCAATGGACGGGGCCAAGGGGACGCGACCACAATGGGCGCGTACATGGCCCGGCACCAATTGACTCCCGATCTTGCACTGATCTCGACCGCCCAGCGCACTCGCGAGACCTGGGAGCACGTCGCCGCGCAGATATCGACGCGGTCCCCCCCGATTTTCGATCGCCGCCTCTATAACGCCGGAGGCGATGCGATCCTGCGGGTCATCGAGCAAACCGACGAGGCCGTGCACGCGCTTTTGGTGATCGGGCACAATCCCGGCCTGCACGACCTTGCGCGCAAGCTCATCGCTTCCGGAGATGTCGAATCACGGGAGCGGCTCAACGAGGGACTGCCCACAGCCGGCCTGGCGGTGATCGATTTTGCTGCCGAGAGCTGGCGCAAGCTCCACCCGCATGGTGGGCGGCTCGAGCGGTTTGTCACACCGCGCTCCTTGGCGAGCGCCGATCGCGCGTGACGCAATAGCCTGCATTCCTGCTCCTGACCGAAGATGTTTTTCTCTCACGCTCGGTGCGCAGACGTGGCAATATGCACCCCATTCAAGAAGCTAAAAAGGGCGGCAACGGTGCCATGTACAAAAACATCCTGGTTCCGATCGACCTCGCGGATGTGGAGCTTGCAAAGCCCGCGATTGCCGCCGCAGCAATGATGGTCTCGCAATCGAATGGGGCCATTCGACTGGTGAACGTCCTGCCGCTTACGCCCGTGATGTTGGCCGAATACGTGCCCCCAGACTTCGAGGTACAACAGCGCAAAGCCGCGGAGGATGCCCTCGGCGTCATAGCCAGGGAGGTCGGGGGTGCCGGCAGGCAGGCATCAGCCACCGTCCGCCAAGGCGGCATCTACCAGGAGATTCTGGAAGAGGCGAACAGCATGGGAGCCGATCTCATCATCATGACCTCGCGCCGGGCACAGCGCCACGCGGTGCGCACTTATTTTCTCGGCTCCAATACGGGCCATGTGGTGCGCTACGCCAAATGCTCGGTGCTGGTCGTGCGCGATTAAGGCTGGAGTGAATCTACTGCGGCGCAAGTCCGGCCGCGTGGATGACCTTTGCCCATTTCTCGATCTCCGTTCTGATGCGGTCCGCGAATACCTCTGGCGAACTGCCGATCGGCTCGAACCCAAGCGCGGCCAGGCGTTCGTGTATCTGAGCCATGGCGAGCACCCGAACGATCTCCTGTTGCAATCTGTCGATGATCTCCCGCGGAGTTCCGCTGGGAGCGAGCAGACCGAGAATGATTTCCGATTCCTGATTGGGCGCTCCGGCCTCGGCCAGGGTAGGAACATCCGTCAACGACGGCGAACGCCGCGCGCCGGTGACCACGAGTGGCCGTACGCTGCCTTGTTTGATGTATCCGCCGGCCGTTGATATCGATGTATACAGTATCGGAGTGTGGCCGCCGATGGTCGAGGTCATTGCCGGGGCACCGCCGTTGAACGAGACCGCGACCAGATCGAGGCCGAAGGCCTGCTTGAACATCTCGCCGGCGAGAAAGCCAGGCGTGCCCACGCCCGCATGGGCGTAGCTGTACTTCCCCGGGCTCGCCTTCACCCAGGCAATGAGCTCGGCGATGTTGTGTGCCGGCACTGACGGATGAACGAGCAAGACTTGGGGAGATACCCCGACGAGCGATATCGGCGCGAGGTCGATGTAGGTGTCGAAACCGAGCTTGCCAAACAGGCTGGGGTTGACGACCAGCGTGCTGCTGATCACCAGGATGGTGTAGCCGTCGCCGGGGGCTTTCGCGACCAACGCGGTTCCGATATTGCCGCTCGCTCCCGGGTGGTTCTCGACATAGAACGGCTGACCGAAGATCTCCGACAGCTTGGGCGCAAGCAGGCGGGCAACCACATCGACTGGCCCGCCCGGCGCAAACGGCGCAATCAGCTGACCGGCCGCTCCGGATAGGTGGCCCGCGCGTTGGCGGCGCCTGCGAGGATGCAGGCCGCCAAGAACGCGGCAATCCGCAGCCTCAAACCTGTCGCAGCAATCTGACCGGCCCGGCTCAATCCGCGCGGATATTTGCGTCGCGGACGACCTTGCCCCATTTCTCCATCTCGGTTTTCAGACGCTGGTCGAACTCCTGCGGCGTATTCGCCACGGGGACAAAGCCCAGGCTCTCGAGCCGCTCCTTGACATCCGGCATGGCGACCATCTGCACGATGTTTCTGTGCCAGCGCTCGATGATCTCATTGGGCGTGCCGGCGGGTGCGACAATGCCCGTGAGCGTATCGCTTTCGAGATCGGGCACGCCTGCTTCGACATTGGTGGGAACATCGGGCAAGGATGGGGAGCGGCGAGTGCTGAGCACGGCGATGCCGTGCAGTTTGCCTTCTTTTATGTTGCTCATCGCCGGGGGCAGCGCTGTGAACGCGATTGGCGTGTGGCCGCCAATGGTGGAGTTGACCGCCAAGCCCGCCCCGTTGAACGGCACAGTGACGAGATCGAGCCCATACTTCTGCTTGAGCAGCTCGCCCGCGAGGTGTGGCGTCGAGCCGGTCGCCGGCTGCGCAAAGCTGTAGGTTCCAGGGTGTGCTTTGACCAGCTCGATCAGCTCCTTGAGTGTTTTGGCGGGAAAGCTCGGGTGGGCAGAGATGACGTTGGGAGACGCGGCAACGAGCGTAATGGGAGAAAAGTCCTTGAGCGGATCGTAGGGGACCTTCGCGTACATGCTCGGATTGACGATGAAGCCCGTGCTCACGACAAGGATGGTATAGCCGTCAGGCTTCGATTTTGCGGCGTTGGCAATTCCGGTATTCCCGCCGGCCCCAGGAAGATTCTCGATATAAACCTGCTGGCCCCAGGCATCGGACAATTTCTGCGCAACGATACGCGCAATCACATCGGTCGGCCCCGCCGCCGCAAACGGCACGATCAGCCGGACCGGATGCGCCGGATAAGTCTCGGCCAGTGACAGCTGGGAGAGACCCAGCAGGAATGCGACCCCTGCTGCGATCAAGCGGAGCACCCGTAAAGCCGCCCTCATGACACCCTCCGTTGGTCCAATCATGCTATCATTGTTTCCGAACAGCAAAAGGGGCGGTTCATGATGGCAAAGAAAATCACGCGCCAAGACCTGCGCGACGCGGCAGAGAAATACAAGAACTGGGGCAAGTGGGGCGCCGATGACGAGATCGGGACGCTCAACTACACGCGGCCCGAGGACATCATCGCCGCCGCCAGTCTCGTGCGCAAGGGCAAGGTGATCTCGCTCGCACTCAATTTCGACCATACCGGCCCGCAGGGCGCCAAGAGCAATTATCCCACCATGGGCCGCACCAATCCCATTCACACCATGATCCGCACCGGTACCGATGCTTATTCCGGGGTGCTCGACAAGCGCGGCATCCGCGCCGCCGACGACATGGTGACGATGCCGCTCCAATGTGGAACGCAGTGGGATGGCCTCGGACACGTATTCTATGAGAATTCCATGTGGAATGGGTTTGACTGCCGCGAAGTCACTTCGGCCGGTGCGCAGAAATGCGGCATCGAAAAGACGAAGAACAAGATGGTAGGGCGCGGAGTATTCCTCGACGTGGCGCACGTGCTGGGCAAGGAAGCGCTGGATGACGGCTACGGCATCACCTGCGCTGACCTCGACCGCACCGCGCAGGCGCAGGGAGTGAAGGTCGAGCGGGGAGACTATGTCATCGTGCGCACGGGTCAGATGGAACGCTGCCTGAAGGCACGAAGCTGGGACGGCTATCCCGGGGGCGATGCCCCGGGTTTCGCCTTCGAGACGCTCGAGTGGATCGCGCGCACGCAGCTTGCCGCACTCGCCAGTGATACCTGGGGGTGCGAGGTGCGGCCAAACAACACCGAGGACGGCATCAACCAACCCTGGCATTGGATCACCATTCCAATCATGGGAATGACCATGGGTGAGATCTTCTATCTTAAAGAACTCGCCGAGGATTGCGCGGCCGACAAAGTCTACGAATTCATGTTCGTCGCGCCGGCCATACCGATCACCGGTGCGGTGGGGTCTCCCACCAATCCAATCGCTATCAAGTGACTCGCGCGGCCCGATGGCCGCGGCTTATAATCGCCGCAACCGTAATTCATCAAACGGCAGAGAAATTGCTATGAACCTCGCCATCAATCCGGCGATCGCGGCAGGCGTGCTCGCCTCCACCGCCGTGACTGACGCAGCCTACGTATTCTTCAACGCTGCGGTGGTGAGCCGGCACCGCTTCCGGGCGGCGAACTGGAGCGCGATCTGGTATCTGCTCTCCGCATTCGCCGTGATCAGTTATACCGAGAATCCCTTTTACGTTGCCTTTGCAGCGCTCGGCTCGTGGCTCGGCGCATTCGCATCGGTGACCTTCCTGCATCGCACCAGCCCGCCCCGTCATGATCCACCCTAACGCATTCTGACAGCTTGCACCGCGCGTCTATGAGGATCACATGCTCGGCCATAACCGAAGAATGAGCGGGGCGGAATGCCTCGCCGATATGCTCAAGGGTTACGGGGTAACCCACGTGTTTCATGTCCCGGCCGTGCTGCGCAAGACGTTCGCGGTCATGGAAAGCCGCACCGATATCAAGCGCCTGCACGTGCACGGGGAAAAGGCCGCTGCGTACATGGCCGACGGCTATGCGCGTGCGTCCGGCAGGCCCGGCATCTGCATGGCGCAGGTCATTGGTGCGCTCAATCTCGCCGCCGGCCTGCGCGACGCTTGGCTCGCGCATTCGCCCGTGATTGCCATGACCGGTGGACGCGAGCCGAAGACCAAGTTCCGCAAAGTCTATCAGGAGGTCGATGATGTTCCGGCATTCGAGCCCGTCACCAAATTCAATGCGACCGTGGATGATGTGGCGCGTTTTCCCGATATGGTGCGACAGGCATTCCGGGTAGCTACATCCGGCACGCCCGGTCCCGTACATCTCCAGTTTCGCGGAAACGAGGGCCAGATCGATGCCGAGGAAGCGGAGCTCGAGCCTTTATGCGAGCCGCAATTTGCCCATGTTCCTCCGTTTCGTCCGCGTCCAGATGATGCGAGCGCCGCGGCAGCCCTCGACCATCTGCAAAGGGCGTTGCGACCGGTCATCGTCGCGGGCGGCGGAGTGCGGGCGTCAGGCGCGGCAACCGAGCTGGTGGCCCTCGCCGAGGCACTGGAAATCCCTGTCGCAACGTCGCTCAATGGGAAGGACGTAATTCCCGGAAATCATCCGCTCTCGGTCGGGGTGGTAGGCACCTACTCGCGTGAGAGCGCGAACCGCGTGGTCAACAGCGCGGACCTTGTCTGCTTTGTGGGAACCGAGGCTGGCGGCATGACCACCCATTTCTGGGCGGTGCCGAAAATCGGCACGCCGGCCATCCAGATCGACATCGACCCGCAGGCGCTCGGCCGAAACTATCCGCTGCTCGTTGGAGTGAACGGTGATGCCAAGGTCACGCTCGCACAGATGCTGCTCGGCGCCGAGCGCGCCAGTGCGGCCAAGCGCAAACCCTGGGTCGAGCAGGTGCAGCAGATATGCCGGGAGTGGGCGGCGAAATATCAGTCTGTGCTCACGTCAGATGCCGTCCCGATCCGACCCGAGCGCATTTGCGCCGAGCTCACCCGGCACACGCCGGAGGATGCCATTGTGGTCGTGGATACCGGTCACGCCGGGATGTGGATGGGCGGAATGTACGATCTTGCCAGCCCGCGCCAAAGCTACTTGCGCAGCGCCGGCCATCTCGGCTGGGCGTTTCCGGCCGGACTCGGTGCAAAATGTGCGTGCCCGGATCGACCGGTGATCACGTTCACCGGCGACGCTGGACTGTGGTACCACATTGCCGAGATCGAGACCGCGGCCCGCTGGGGCATCAATGCGATCACCGTCGTTAACAACAATGCGAGCGGCAACCAGTCCAAGCGCGGTTTCGATCGGGTCTATGGCGGCACGCAAACCGAGCAGGCGCGCGAGCTGTGGACCTTCAGGAAGGTTAATTTCGCGCGCATCGCCGAGGACATGGGTGCGCTCGGGATGCGAGTCGAGAAGCCCGCGGACATGGGCCCCGCCTTGAAGCAGGCGCTCAGCGCAAACCGGCCCGTGATTCTCGACGTGGTCACCGATATCGATGCGCTCGCGCCGCTTGCGGTGACCTGACGATCCCGGCGCATGCCATCGCCCTCGGGTCGCGGGCGTAGGAGGGCTGAAGCGGACGAAGCAGACCTCCCCCTACGAACCTACGCTCCGCGCGTAACAGGGGAACTTAAGCTCCGTCCGGTTGTTATCTTTCATTGCGAATTCAGCCTGCGTCTGGTCGGGAGCGAACCATGGAAGCACACCACGGGCATCTGGATGAGATCAGCGTATGGACATGGGTGGCCACGCTGGCGTTCATCTTGATCGCACTCACTGCAGTTCTCATAGGCACGCACGATAACTGGAGAGTGGCGAAGGACGTAACCGGCCCCGCGCTGCCACTCATTCAACCGGCGTTGCTGCCGCCGTCGCCGGTCGATCCGCACGCTTGAGCTAGTCCTGCGGCGTCAGCGGCCTGCGCACGCCCCATTCCCGCAACACAGCGGTGAGATCGTCGGCGACAAAGAAACGTGCGCTTTCCCGGTCGTAGGCGTCTCGCAGAAGCTCGTCATAGTCCGTAAAGGTGTGACGCGCGTAGGCGACGAGCGCGAGCCAAGCGGCCGTCTCCGCTGCAGCGACCCGCAAGCCGGGACTATCGACGGCGTGGTCTAGTACTGCCTCAAATTCGTGGGAAGGCAGCTTTGGCGCCAGGACGCGCAACGCACGTGCGATCGCGACGCGCGTGCTCATATCGCGCGTTCATTCCGGTTTGACGCCCGCCAGCCTGACGACCCGGCCCCATTTTTCCGTTTCGGCCTTCACATACCCGCCAAACTCCGCCGGACTGAAGACCATTGGCGTGGTCGCGACATCGGCGAGCCGCGCTTTCACCGCGGCGTCGGCAAGCCCTGCATTGATCTCATGGTTGAGTCTTTCAATGATGTCTTCGGGGGTGCCCCTTGGCACGCCGACGCCGCACCAGGAATTCGCCTCGTACCCGGCAACCGTCTCCCCGATGGTCGGCACACCCGGCAGCCCGGGAAAGCGGTGCTTGCCGGCGACACCCAGCGCCCGCAGTCCGCCGGAGCGGATCTGTGGCAGCGCCGTCGTCATCACGTCGATACCCACCTGCACCTGGCCAGCGAGCAGATCGGCGATCATAGGCGCGCCGCCCCGATAAGGCACGTGAATCATATTGACGCCCGCCATCATCTTGAAGAGCTCGCCTGCGACGTGAGATGTGCTCCCGGTGCCGAACGAGGCAAGGCTCACCTTTCCCGGATTGGCTTTGGCATGCGTGATCAGTTCCGGCACCGAGGTCGCCGGCATTCCCGGGTTTGCTATCATGACGAGGGGAAAATCGATCAAACCGGAAACCGGCGCGATGTCGCGCAGCAGATTGAAGGGAAGCTTGTCGAATAGCGACACATTGACCGCAGCCGAGGCCGCAACGAAAAGGAGGGTGTAGCCATCGGGTGGGGACGCGGCGACCGCTTGAACCGAGATATTGGTGCTTGCGCCGGGTTTATTTTCCACGATAACGGGCTGACCAAGCCGCTCCGCGAGCCAGGGTGCCATGATGCGCGTGACGATGTCGGCGCCGCCCCCGGGTGGAAAGCCGACAATCCAACGCAATGGCTTTATCGGGTAAGCCTGCGCAACCGCAGCGCAAGGAACGAGCGTGAAAACGCCGGCAGCAACCGCGGTGATCTGCAGAAATCGGCGCCGATGAGCGTTCATGATGGCTCTCTCCTCCAGCATGCCACCTGGTGATCCCACAACACGCGGCTGCAAAGTTCGCGCCTCATGTCGATCGATGGTCATCCATTGAATTGTTTGAGCCCAACAGCCCCCTTGAGAGATACCCTCTGGAAGATCGTGCGACCCTCTTACTCGGAGCGGATACCAATCTGCGCGACAACGGCGCGCCACTTTTCGGTGTCGGCATGAATGCGTTCCGTTACCGCGCCGGGCTGTCCGGGTTCCGACTGCACGCCCTGCGCGTCAAGTGCTTCCTTTGCGTTGCGCGAGCCCAGAACGCCATTGAGCTCGGAATTGAGGCGCGCAACGATCGCCGGTGCTGTCCCTGCAGGCGCCACCAGCGCGATCCACAGAACTGCCTCGTAGCCCGCGAGGCCGGACTCGGCGATGCTAGGCACTTCCGGCAGCACCGGTACGCGCTCCCTTCCGCTGGTGGCGACCGCGCGCAACTGATGGGCACGGACATTGGGAAGCGAGGGGGCGACGGTGGCGAGCTGCATGTCCAGCCGCCCGGTAATCATGTCAACCATGGATTGCGACGAGCTCTTGTAGGGAACGTGGGTGATCTCCACGCCTGCCATCTTCGCAAACAGCGCGGTGGCAAGATGAGCCAGACTCGCTACCCCAGCTGATCCGTAATTCAGTCCCCTGGGCTTCGCTTTGGCGAGATTGATGAGATCGGAGAGGCTGTGTACGGCCAATGCCGGATGAACGACCAGCACGTAAGGTTGGCCTCCAATCATCCCTATGGGGGCAAAGTCCTTGACCGGATCATACGGCAGAGCCGCGCTGAGACTGGCTGCGACCGCATGGGTGCTCGCGGTAGCGATGCCGATGGTGTAGCCGTCGGGAACAGCTCTGGCCACAACCTCGGCGCCGATATTGCCGCTTGCGCCCGGGCGATTCTCGATGACGACTTGCTGGCCCAACCCCAATCCAAGCTTTTGTGCGACGATCCGCGCGACAATGTCGGTACTGCTGCCCGCTGGAAACGGCACGATCAAGCGGATCGCGCGCTGCGGCCAACCGCTCTCGCCGGTTTGTGCAACAGCGCTCATTACCAGCATCAGCCAGACCGAGATGAACCCGAATAGACGCGCCATGCGCGTTTAAGCTCCGCTTGCTGAGTGTCATGCTGCGCAGTCGCGCAAACGAAACTACGGGAGCTCCCCAATTTCACGCAAGATCTCGGCGGTATGCTCCCCAAGTTGCGGGGATGGACGCTCGGCGGCCATGGGCCTCTCGCCCAGGATGATGGGCGTGCGCACGCCGGGAATTTTGCCGGACTTTGCGGCTGAGCAAGGCAGGCTGAGTTGCATGCCGCGCGCAATCACTTGCGGATCGGCAAAGACCTGATCAAGCGCGTTGATCGGCCCGGCAGGCACCTGCACCGCCTCGAGTTTTGCGAGCAGGTCGGCTCGCTGCCACCGCATGGTAAGATTGGAGATATGCATAACCAGCTTTTCGCGATTCCTGAGACGATCGGAATTGACGAGGTAGTGCGGCTCCTCCGCGAGCTTCGGCTCGCCCAAGATCGTGCACAGCTTGCTGAACTGATTGTCATTGCCGGTGGCAATGATGATGTGGCCATCCGCGACCGGGAACACCTGGTACGGCACGATGTTGGGGTGGCCATTGCCGATGCGTTTGGGCACTTTGCCCGAGACAAGGTAGTTGAGCGCTTGGTTGGCCAGGACGCCGACCTGACTGTCGAGGAGAGCGGTATCGACCAGGCATCCCTTTCCGGTCCGACCCCGCTCGATGAGCGCGGCGAGAATGCCGATGACCGAATAGACCCCGGTAAAGATGTCGGCCACCGGGACACCCGTACGCTGCGGCTCCCCCTCCGGTATGCCGGTCAGGTCCATGATCCCGCCCATGCCCTGCGCCATGAGGTCGTAGCCGGCCCGCGCCGCATAGGGACCGCTCTGACCGAAACCGGTGACCGAGCAGTAGATCAGCCGCGGCATGTCTTCGCTCAGACTCGCGTAATCCAACCCGAACTTTGCAAGCCCGCCTACCTTGAAATTCTCGATCAGCACATCGGATCGCGCGGCGAGCTTCCTGACGATCCGCCGCCCCCCCTCGTTCTCGAAGTCGACCTCGATCGAGCGCTTGCCGCGGTTGGTGGCATGGAAATAAGCAGACCCGAGACGGCCGCCATCGGCCGCCTCGACGAATGGGGGGCCCCAGCCACGGGTATCGTCACCGGGCCCCTTGCGTTCCACTTTGATGACGTCGGCCCCGAGGTCCGCAAGGATCTGACCCGCCCAAGGCCCGGCCAGGATCCGGGCAAGCTCCAGGACGCGCAATCCGGCCAAAGGCCCCGGCATTCAACTTTCCTTTCCCCCGCAAAAAGCCCGGAATGGTCAAGAGCTGAGCCGTGTGTGGCCTTTCGGGCTAACGTTGTCCATATGCCCAGCCCTGGCACCGGTAGCCGTGCGCGCGGCGCGGATCAGGCACCTTTGTAGACTCGTCATGGCGCTCCTATTTAATGGTGCACGCGAGCACAGACGATTCGGGCGACAGTGACCTCCACCTTCTTTGGCGATATGCTGCAGTCGATCGCGGAGCGCGGGCGATCCCTGCTCGACCGCTCCCATCGTCGCGGTATCTCCGAGCAACATTCCGCTAACCTCATCCAGCTCTGCGAGGAGCTGCTGTCGCGCCGCGGGGAAGCATCCGGAGTAGCACTCGCGCGGGAGATCCTGGCACGCTACAGCGAATTGAAGACTGGCCCTCGCATCGCCTTTTTTGAGGTGCTGGCCAATCGTTTCGGCCCCGATGCCAAACGGCTCAGTGCTGCCGCCACGGCCTGGTTGAACTCGCCGACGGAAGCCGCGGCGGCCAAGCTCCATCGTGCCTCCGAGCCGCGCCGGCTTGAGCTCATTCGGCGCCTTAACCTCGCACCGAATGGGACCGCCGCGCTGGTACGCATGCGCGAGCAGCTCATCGATGCATTGGACCACCGCGACGACCTGGAGCTCATAGACACCGATTTCCTCCACCTATTCGCGTCCTGGTTCAACCGGGGCTTCCTCGTGCTGCGGAGGATTGACTGGTCGACGCCGGCGCGGATCCTGGAGAAGATCATTCGCTACGAAGCGGTCCACGAGATCCGCGACTGGAACGATCTGCGCACGCGGATCGATTCCCCCGACCGGCGCTGCTACGCCTTCTTTCATCCCGCATTGACCGATGAGCCCCTGATCTTCGTCGAGGTCGCGTTGACCCGCGGCATTCCCGATGCAATCGAGCCGATCCTGTCCACCAACGGTCGGCCGCTCGATCTCGATCGCGCCAAGACGGCCGTCTTTTATTCGATCTCGAACTGCCAACGCGGATTGGCAGGAGTTTCGTTCGGTCACTTCCTGATCAAACAGGTTGTGGAGGAAGTGCAGCGCGAAATGCCGCGCCTTTCAACTTTCGTCACCCTCTCCCCTGCTCCGGACTTTGCCGCATGGCTCAACCGCGAGCGTACGAGCGAGTCGTCCCCTGCACTGAGTGAGGAGGATCGCGAAGCGCTTGCCGCGCTCGACCAACCGGATTGGTGGCAACATGGCGAAACTGCCGAGGCGATTTCCGAACCGCTGTTGCGCGCCGCGGCCTCGTATTATCTGCGTGCGCGTAATGCGCGCGGCGTTCCTCGGGATTCGGTTGCGCGCTTTCACCTTGGCAATGGCGCTCGACTCGAGCGGCTCAACTTCCTCGGCGACACCTCGGCGCGCGGGCTGCAGCAATCATACGGCCTGATGGTGAACTACCTTTATGATCTCGACGATATCGAGAAGAACCACGAGGCATACGCGCAACACCAGACCGTCATCGCCTCGAATGCCATATCGCGTCTCGCTCGCGGCCCCGCGCGTGAAGTCGCCCTTGTGCAAGATTGAGCACGCGAGAGAACGCAATTGGGCGACATGGAATCCGCGTGTGACGGCACCTTTGATCAGTCGGAATGCGGCTTTTACTTACGATAATCCGTAGGCCGGCACGATCGCGCCGCGGGTGACGCGGTTTTGGGGCGACGCAAGAAAGAGGATGGTAGCCGCTACGTCCTCGACCTTGGCCCAACCCGCGGGGTCCGCGTGCGGCATGGCCTTTCGATTGGCTGGCGTATCCATCGTGGACGGCGCGACCGCATTGACCAGAATGCCCAGCCGGGCGACCTCCTCGGCGAGCGCGACCGTCAATGCAGCGACAGCGGTTTTGCTCGCGGTGTAGGCGCCCATGCCGGCACCCGAGCGCCACTCCAGTGCTGGGCGGCTTGCGATGTTGACGATGCGACCACCTGCTCCGGTTTGGGTCATGCTCCTGACAGCGGCTCCACAGCACAGAAACGCGGTGACGAAATTCATGTTCAGCTGCTTCATCAGATCCGTTTTGCTGGTCTGCGCCACTGGGGACATTGCGAAGCCCCCTGCGATATGGATCGAAGCCCACAGGTCCGGGATGCCGGCATAAAACGTCGCAACCGCGCTCTCATCGCAAAGCTCGAGGGGCCCCAGCAGCTCCACTCGCTCGTGTGCGCGCAAGGCAGACCGCTCGGCTTCAGCAGCATCGATGTACGGCACATGGCAGAACGCACCCACCTCGACCAGTGCATTGACGACCGCAGAGCCGAGCGCACCGGTTCCCCCGGTGACGATGATATGACGATCGCGGTATTCCATCGAGTTCCCCCTGTGTCCGGGTTTATCATCGCTAACCGAACATACAGCGGAAGACCGCGGGGCGCGTAGGCTTTTTGGAATGACGCAATGGCGGTAGCCGATTTCGACCTGGCCGTGATCGGCGGCGGCATCAACGGGACGGCCATCGCCCGCGATGCAGCCGGCCGTGGGCTCGCCGTCCTCCTCCTCGAGCAGAACGATCTTGCGTCCGGTACTTCGTCCGCGTCGACCAAGCTCATTCATGGCGGGCTGCGCTACCTCGAGCACGGGTGGTTTCGCCTTGTGCGCCAGGCGCTGACGGAGCGCGAGGTGATGCTGCGGATGGCGCCCCATATCGTGCGGCCGATGCGCTTCGTACTGCCGGTCGAGCCCGGGATGCGGCCAATGTGGATGCTGCGACTGGGCTTGCTCATTTACGACCATCTCGGCGGGAGACGAATTCTGCCCGCCAGTCGCAGCATCGACAGCGAGTTGCGGGATGGCGCGCTTGGTGCGCCACTCAAACGCGCCCCCGCTTACGGATTTGAGTTCTCCGACTGCTGGGTGGATGACGCCCGGCTTGTTGTCCTCAACGCGCTCGACGCAGCGGAGCGTGGCGCAGCGGTCCGCACCCGCACCCGCTGCATCGCTGCAGAGCGGGACAGCGTCTGGCGTCTTGTGCTCGAAGTGCGGGGGCGACGCGACGTTGCCACGGCTCGCGCTCTGGTCAACGCCACCGGCCCCTGGCTCCAGCTCTTCACAACCACGGTCCTGCGTCAGGCGCTCCCGATGCCGGTGCGGCTCGACAAGGGAACTCACATCGTGGTGCGACGGCTGTTCGAGCATGACCACGGGTACATCTTCCAGACCCGCGATGCTCGCATCGTATTCGCGTTGCCCTACGAGCAGGACTTCACGCTTATCGGCACTACCGACCGCGGCTTCACCGGCGACCCGGCCGAGGTGCGAGCAAGTGCTGACGAGATCATCTACTTGTGCGACGTCGCCAATCAGCACTTCCGCGTGACGATCGGACCATCCGACGTAGTGTGGTCGTTCGCCGGCGTCCGCTCGCTTTACGAGGATGGCTCGAAGCGATCCCAGGACGTCAGCCGCGACTACGTGCTGGCGCTGGACGAGCGCGCAGGCGCAGCGCCACTCCTGACCGTCTACGGCGGCAAGATCACGACCTCCCGGCGGCTCGGGGAGCAAGCCCTCGATCGGCTTTCCCACATCCTGAAATGCGGCCCAGCGTGGACGCGGAGATCGCATTTACCAGGAGGCGAATTCCCTCACGACGGATTCGAACGTCTGGTGGCAAACACACTAGCCTCGAGGCCATTTCTGAACGAACAACAGGTGAGCCGGCTCGTGCGCGCCTATGGCACGCGGGTGGAGCGCGTGCTCGGTCCAGCTCGATCCGTGCAAGAACTCGGGCCTTGCGTCGGTCCCGGACTTGTCGCGGCCGAAGTGCGGTATCTGATGGAGCGTGAATGGGCGCAGACCGAGGACGACGTGCTGTGGAGGCGGAGCAAACTCGGATTACATTTTGCGCCCGAAGACCGTCAACGGCTGGCGCGCTTCATGACCGCGACAATTGGCGCGACAGGGTGACTGGTCAACGCCTCAGGGAAGTCGTTCTGCTCAAACCGATCTCGAACGGCGCGCTCAACGCCCGTCTTCTCTCTGTGCTGGGCAACTCATTGGCAACTTCGCGGCGCGATCGGCAGCCGCCATCCCATCCGCGCAAGCTGGCAAGCTGAGCCTCGCTGATTCGCCGGCCGCATGGCCGCGCTTGTCACCGCGCATTCGACCCGCGATACGCGAATGTGGTATCGAGGCTTGCGTTCCGACACGCAAAATCGGTCCGAAGCCCTCGGACGTAGCGTGGAAAACCTGCACAGCAACCAACCCCGCAGAGGCCGAGCTTGCCGGAGTTCATTCTCGCCATCGACCAAGGCACGACCTCGACCCGTTCTATTCTATTCAATTCCGATCTCGTCCCGGTTGCGACTGCGCAGCAGGAATTTCCGCAAATCTATCCGGGTCCCGGTCAGGTCGAGCACGATCCCGAAACGATTTGGGCAACCGCGCTCGCCACCATGCGCGCGGCGCTGCAGCAGGCTGGAAGGAGCGCGAAAGAGATTGCGGCGCTTGGCATTACCAATCAGCGCGAGACCACGGTCATTTGGGATCGGGTCACCGGCCGGCCCATCCATAACGCCATCGTGTGGCAGGACCGCCGTACCGCCGAGCGCTGCGCAGCCCTTCGCCGGGACGGGTGCGAACCACTCATTTCAGCGCGCACCGGCCTGTTGCTTGATCCCTATTTCTCCGCGACCAAGATCGCCTGGATTCTGGACCATGTTGAAGGCGCGCGAGAAGCTGCGAAAGCGGGCCGGCTGGCCTTCGGCACGGTCGATACCTTTCTCCTCTGGCGCCTGACCGGCGGGAAGGTTCACGCTACCGATGCGAGCAACGCAGCGCGTACCCTGCTGCTGGATATTGGCCGCGGTGAGTGGGACTCGGAGCTCTGCAAGCTGCTCGCAGTCCCTGCCCCGCTTCTCCCGGAGGTGCGCAACTGTGCCGGCGACTTCGGTGCGACCAACGTGCTCGGCGCCCCCATACGCATTCGCAGCATGGTGGGTGACCAGCAGGCGGCAACTGTCGGACAGGGCTGCTTCACCCCAGGGATGATGAAGTCGACCTATGGTACCGGGTGCTTCCTCCTCCTCAACACGGGCGAGGAGCCGGTGGCCTCGAACAATCGGCTGCTCACGACGATTGCGTACCAGCTGGGTGGCACGCGCACCTATGCGCTGGAAGGCGCGATCTTTGTCGCTGGTGCCACGGTGCAGTGGCTGCGGGACGCGCTCAAGATGATCTCGGCCGCACCCGACGTGAATGTGCTTGCTGCCAAGGCGGCTCCTGCGGAAGAAGTGTATCTGGTCCCCGCTTTTGTCGGACTGGGCGCCCCATGGTGGGACGCAAATGCGCGCGGTGCGCTGTTCGGGCTTACACGCAACTCGGGCGCGCCCGAGTTTGCGCGCGCGGCGCTGGAGGCTGTTGGCTATCAGACCCGCGATCTGCTCGAAGCCATGCGCGCGGACTGGAGCGCGGACGCCAGCGGAACCGTGCTGCGGGTGGACGGCGGAATGGCGGCAAGCGACATTACGATGCAATTCCTCGCCGATATCACCGGGGTTCCGGTCGAGCGGCCGGCGGTCATGGAAACGACAGCACTCGGAGCAGCCTATCTCGCGGGCTATGCCGCCGACCTCTGTCCCGAGCCGACAGCCTTCGCGAGCACCTGGCAATGCGAATGTCGATTTGATCCGCAGATGGATGCGGCGACACGGGAACGCAAATGGCGCGGCTGGCGTGATGCGGTCGCACGCACATTGAGCAATGGCGGCAGGCCAGTCTAGCTTGAGGGCATGACTACCCGATCTGCCGAACACGAGAGCGGATTCGCCCCTCACGCCGAGCATACGCCGCCAGTGAGGCCCGCAGAGCCCCTGGTGCGGTTCGAGGCGGTGAGCAAAGCTTTCTCCAGCGGTATTGCGGTCGACAAGCTGTCGCTCGACATATTCGAGGGCGAGTTCTTTGCTTTGCTCGGGCCCTCCGGCTGCGGCAAGACGACACTCCTGCGCATGCTGGCCGGGCTGGAGGGTCCCGACAGTGGCCGCATCTTGCTCGACGACAAGGATCTGGCCGGCGCGCCGCCGCATCGTCGGCCGATCAACATGATGTTCCAGAGCTATGCCCTTTTTCCGCATCTCAATGTGGAAAACAACGTTGCTTTCGGACTCAAGCAGGATGGCCTTTCCAGGAGGGAAATTGCCGCGCGGGTTGCGCGGATGCTGTCGTTGGTGCGGCTCGAAGGCTACGAGAAACGCAGGCCACATCAGCTCTCCGGCGGAGAGCGCCAGCGGGTTGCCCTTGCGCGGTCGCTGGTGAAGCGACCCCGCGTACTCCTGCTCGACGAGCCGCTTGCAGCCTTGGACAAGAAGCTTCGCAACGAGACGCAATTCGAGCTTATGAATCTGCAGCAGCAGCTCGGCCTCACTTTCATCATCGTGACCCATGACCAACAGGAAGCGATGACCATGGCCGACCGTATCGGCGTGATGAGTGAGGGCCGCTTGATGCAAGTGGGCGCTCCCGCCGAGATTTACGAGCGTCCAAATTCGCGCTGGATTGCAGAGTTCATCGGGGACGTGAACCTGATCGAAGGCCAGGTGCTTGCAACCGACCCAGAGGGCCTGATGATAGCAACCGGGTCGGCGGGACCGTTGCGTGCCGTGTCTCCTTCGGACTGCAAGTCGGGGGATACTGTCTGGGTGGCGCTGCGGCCTGAAAAGGTGCGCCTTTCGTGCGAGCGACCAGCCGCAAGCGAGGCGAATTGCGTGACCGGAAATGTGTGCAACATCGCATATCTTGGAGAGCACTTGGCTTACAAGGTGCGACTGGAGGCAGGTTTCACTATGAAGGCAACGCTGCCCAACACGACGCGGATTGCGGAGCAGAGAATCCGGTCTGATGACAGGGTATGGCTGAGCTGGTCAGAGGATGCAGCGGTAGTTCTGACCCGATGAAGAGTGTTTTGCCTGGCGCACGTCTCGGCGGCGCGCGTGTCGTTGTGCTGATACCTTACCTCTGGCTCGTTTTCCTTTTTCTCATCCCCTTCCTCATCGTTGTGAAGATCAGCCTCTCGCAGACTGCGATCGCCCAGCCGCCCTACACCCCGGTACTCGACTTGGGCAGAGGCTGGCAGGGGCTTAAGACCTTTGCTGCCGCTCTCTCCTTGGACAATTATTCTCTCATTGCATCGGACAGTCTTTATCTCGTGTCCTATGTCAGGAGCATCCAGATCGCAGCAATGTCGACCGTGCTGCTGTTGCTCCTCGGGTTCCCGCTGGCATACGGCATGGCGCGTGCCCCGCGCCGCTGGCAGCCAGCGCTATTCATGTTGGTTGCGCTGCCGTTCTGGACGTCTTTTCTGATTCGCATCTACGCCTGGATCAATATTCTCCAACGCGACGGACTGCTCAATCAGCTCCTGATCATGCTGCGCATGGTCGATGAACCTCCCGCATGGCTCGCCAGCGACACGGCCGTCTATATCGGTATGGTCTATTCATACCTGCCCTTCATGGTGTTGCCGCTCTATGCAAGCCTCGAGAAAATGGATGAAAGCCTGATCGAGGCTGCCGCCGATCTCGGCTGTCCACGCTGGAAGGCGTTTTGGCTGGTGACGCTGCCGCTCTCGCTGCCGGGCGTGATCGCGGGAGTATTGCTGTGCTTCATCCCCATTGTCGGGGAATTCGTCATTCCCGACCTGCTCGGCAGCTCGCAAAGCATGATGATCGGGCAGACCCTGTGGACGGAGTTCTTCCTGAACAAGGATTGGCCGGTCGCGTCCAGCATTGCAATCGTGCTGCTCGCGGTCCTGCTCACACCGATTCTCTTCTATCAGCGCATGCAGACGCGCGACCTTTCGGAGCGCGCCTGAATGCAAAAGCCGACCGCGTTCAACGTCGCTTCCGTCGCGCTGGGGCTTGCGTTCCTTTATGCGCCCATTGTCGTTCTGGTGGTTTACTCCTTCAACGCGTCGCGGCTGGTGACGGTTTGGGCCGGATGGTCCACCCGCTGGTACGGCGAACTTCTCCGCGATGGAGCCATGCTCGAATCCGCCTGGGTCACCATCCGGGTTGCCATGCTCTCGGCCACGGCGGCGACTGTGCTGGGAACCCTCGCGGCGCTCGCTTTGGTACGGCTAGGACGCTTTCGCGGTCGCTTGCTGTTCTCGGGAATGGTCTATGCGCCCCTCGTCATGCCCGAACTGATCATCGGGCTTGCGCTCCTGCTGCTGTTCGTTGCTGTTGGCGCCGATCGTGGGTTCTGGACAGTGACGGTTGCGCATACGAGCCTGACCATGTGTTTCGTGACCATCATCGTCCGGTCACGGCTTTTGCATCTCGATCCGAGCCTCGAAGAAGCAGCGCTCGATCTCGGCTGCCCCCCCATGAAGACGTTCTTCAGCGTCACCGTTCCTTTGATTCTGCCTGCGCTTGCGTCGGGCTGGATGTTGGCCTTCACGCTTTCGCTCGACGACCTCGTCATCGCGAGCTTCACTACCGGCCCGGGAGCTACCACACTCCCCATTCGCATCTATTCGGAGATCAGACTCGGAGTGAAGCCGGAGATCAACGCTATCTGCACGATCATGCTCGCCGTGGTCGGCATCGCCGTCGTTCTGACATCCCTGATAATGAAGTCTCGGGACGCGCAGACAATAGCGAGAGCAGGATGAGCTCGAGCGGCGATGAATGCGCCCAGGCTAGCAAACTGGCAGCAAACGCGGACAAACCAGCCGCGTTTTCCATTTATTGCGGTTGTGGCAATTCCGGTGTTGACACGGTGTTTGGCGGCGCTCCGACCCCGGCCGGGCTCGCCTCGGTGGGGACCGATGTGTCCGCGAGCGCTGGGGTTTCCTCCCGCGGGGCGGCAGCGCGGGGCGGCGCAGAGCCCGTCAACCGTTCGATGGCAGAGCGGACCTGGTCCGGCACGCCGTGATTTCGCAACGCGTCAAGGAGCGGCGCCGCTGCCCCGGAGCGCTGGATGCGACTTTGCGGGTCCGGCAGCATAATCGGGTCGCTCCATGAGCCTTGCACCATGAAGGGGAGCTCGAAGATGGGAGGCAAAGCTGTGCTGCTGGTCGATAACAAGCTGGCAGTGCCGCGCAGGTCAAGCTCGCGTTCCGGGATGGATGCTGAGCCGCTCAGTCCAAGACCAACCGCGGCGCCCGTCATACGGACCTCTTCGACGTTGGCTATGCCGTTGACGATCTTGAGGTTCACAGTGAGGGTTTCGTACGGCGTTTTCCCGATGCGGAAATCGCCACGTCCCGAAAGCGGCCTACGCTCGATGCGCTTGAGCAGTTGCTCAACATTGAAGCCGGCGATCGCGCCCTTTCGGCTCGACAGGGCAGCCGTTCCATTCAAGCCCTTGGTCAATGCGTAAACGCTGCCGCCCGAGCTGTCGATTGCGAACGCGAGGTTGCCCTTCCCTTCCAGACGCCTGATCCCGAACAGCTCGCCGAGGCACTGGTCGAGGTCGACGTCGGAAAATTGCAATTGCGCCTTCAGGTCGGCTCCCGCTCCCGACTTGGCGAGCCCCAAAGTTCCTTTGACCAGGCCGCCGAAGGCTTCGGACTCGCCGATGGCCATGTTGAAATGCCCGCCGCGCAGCGTTGCCGCAACGGCGGTTCGTCCCAATCTCGCGCTGGCGATTGCTACGCGGGCAGCCGAGACCCGAAGATCGATTTCGACACTGTCGAGGCCGGTGAGTGCAATCGGCTTGCTGTCCCATCCGTGCTCGCCACCAGTCAGCAGCCGAACGGTTGAAACGTAAGGTGTGAGATCCAGACCTTCCGCGGCAAGGGTGCCCTGGAGCGTGTGGTGGCCATCGAAGCTCAGTACGCCCTCGCCAACATTGCCGTCGAGCTCAACATGTGCGCCGGAAAGTCCGATGGTCGTCGCAACAACATTCGCTTGGGCCTTGAGAGCAAAGCGGCCGAACCCGCCCCCCGGCGGAGCTTGCTGCCCTGTCCAGCGCAGGGCATCTCGCAACGAAGTTGCATCAGCTGCGAGAGTGCCTTCCATTTTCAATGTCGGCCGATGACTGATGTATCCGTCGAACGCGAAATTGAGCGGCGCACCGGCGAGCCTTACCTTGAGCCCGGAGCGGTCGCCGCGCAGAGCGGCGACGAAATCGGTAAAGCTGATGCTCGCGGTGACCTGCTCATCGTGCCAGACAAATCCGCCGGTTGCGGCGAAGCTGCGCGAGATGGAAGGCCAGGCAAGCTCGAATTCCACCTTGCTCAGCTTCTCTCGGCTTTTGTTTGCCTCATCCTGCAGAATGAGGGTGCCGTCCTCGATGCGAATCTCAGAAAACGAGGCGGCCGGAGGCGGCGCAAGCTGCAGGTTGCGGGCCAAGGCTTCGAGGTGACCCGACCAGTTCGAGCTCCGATCGTTGTCCAGGACCACGGTAATGGTAGGACGCACCAGCAGTATGTCCGCAATCTCGATTCGCCCGATCAGGAGCGGAAAAAATCGCAGGCGCGCGAGCACATGCTCGGCCGTCAGCGCGGTAGCGCCGGTGCGGTTGTCCCCAAGTGCCACGTCCTCCAGGCTCACTCTGCCGCTTGGAAAGAGCGACACCGAGACGCCGCCCCGCACCACGGGCTCGAGCCCGGTGACGGCCCGGATCTCCGCCTTCACGGCATCCCGCACGGAATCTGCCGGCATGAGCAGTGCAACGATCACAAACGCGCAGGTGGCGGCCAGGATCAATGCTGCGACGGCAAGTCCGAGACGTTTGGTGCCTACGGGCATGCTCAGAA
>Ga0209217_1000037_pt1 | contig 26652 bp, 15 predicted proteins | sample JacPinW_OM3H0_M2_FD_187957 | JGI IMG/M metagenome (GOLD analysis project Ga0209217, IMG submission 187957) | Forest soil microbial communities from Algoma, Ontario, Canada - Jack Pine, Ontario site 1_JW_OM3H0_M2 (SPAdes) (version 2) | ecosystem: Environmental > Terrestrial > Soil > Boreal...
GTGCCGTACGATCTGTTCAGCACCGATGCGCAGCTCACCTCGGTGAAAGATCTCAGTCGCGAGCGGGACAAGATCGGCGTTCCGTCGGTGAAGGTCTCGGTGCCCGCGATCTATCTGCAAATGGAGGCTGAGCGGCTGTTCGGAACGGGCAAACATACCGCCCTCGACGACCTCACCGTCTCGCTTTCGCAGCCCGACGGCGCGATCTCGCTCCTCTCGGGGGGCACGACCGTGAATGGCTATCTGTTCTCGCCCCCGTTCATTCAGCAGGTGACGGGCAAACCGGGCATTCGCAGGATCTGGTCCTCGAACGAGCTGTTCGGCAGTCCGGCGACGGCCTTGACCACCTGGACCACGGCGAAGTTCCAGCGCGAGAACCCGAAGCTGTTCGCGGCGTTCGTCGCCGCGATCAGAGATGCCATGGCGCTCATTGCCAATGATCCGAAACAGGCTGCCGCAATTTATGTGAAGGCCGAGAAGACGAAGGCCGAGCCCGCGTTGATCAGTGCGGCTCTGGCCGACCAGGACAACCTGCGCTTTACGCTCGCGCCGGAGCACACGGAGCGCATTGCGGACTTCCTCGCACGCACCGGAAGCATCAAGGCCAAGCCCGCCAGCTGGAAGGACTTGTTCTTTTCCGAGATTCACGGCGAGCACGGCAGCTGAGAGCTGGTGCACGGCCAGCATGCAAGCACTCGTGTCCCGGATGCGGCGCAGCGCGAGCGCATACACCTGCCGTTCCACGATCTCCGAACGAGAGGGCGCGAAGCGGTGCGCCGCTGATCCGGGACCGCCCCGAGCTCGGAGCAAGGCGCGGCCGTTGCTTTGTACGGTCCCGGTTCTGCAGTGCATCATGAGCAGCGCAATCAGGAGTGCGCGATCGAGCAGCATGTGGACTTGCGCTGCTCATGCTGCACTGCGCCCGGGACACGCCGCTCTGGGCTATCAGCGCGCTACGGTGCCAACGCGCGCTCTTCGAGCATGATCACCCGCGGTGAAGGCGCCGGGGCATAGAGCTCCTCCACCAGGGCCGCGCGGTGCTTGAGCACGGCGCGCTGGTTGATTGAACCCTTGTCGGTCATCTCGCCCACATCGAGCGAGGCAGGCTCCTCGAGCAGCAGGAGACGGCATATCCGGGTCGAGCTGCCGGGACTGGAGGCTGCGAGCTTGTCGAGCAACATCGCAAACTGCCGACGCAGGGCATCGTGCGCTACAATCGCGGCGGGCTTCGCATCGGCCGCCATGCCGCAGAGCCCGCGACAGGCTTCCAGGTCGGGAAACACCAGCGCCGCGATCTTGTTGCGATCAGCTCCGGCGATCACGACATCGCGCACATAGGGCGAGTAATGTTCGATGAAGCGCGCCCGCAGCGGAGCGACGTTGACCCAGGTGCCGGTCGCGAGCTTGAAGTCTTCGGCGAGCCGGCCGTCGAATAACAGCCCTTGTGAGGGATCGTCCGGATCGGCGAGCTTCACAGCGTCGCCGATCTTGTAGAAGCCTTCCTCGTCGAACGCCTCGCGCGTGAGATGGTTCTGGCGCCAATAGCCCGGCGTGATGTTGGGGCCGCGCAGGCGTGCTTCCAGCCGCCCTTCGGTGGAGACGAGCTTGAGCTCCACGCCCGGCACCGGCACGCCGATATTGCCCGGGCAGGGAAAGTCCCGAGTGCACGCCAGCGCGAGCGGGGAGGTTTCGGTCGACCCAAGGCTGGAGAGAAAAATGATCCGCTCCCCGCATGTCTCGACCGCGAGCTGTTCCAGCGCGTCCCATGTCGGCTGGCTCAGCGCAGCGCCGGCATAGAACAGCACCTTGAGGCGGCGGAAGAAGTTCTCCCGCAGCGCGCGGTCAGCGCGGAGATGCGGGATGAGCGCATCGTAGCCCTTGGGCACGTTGAAATAGATGGTCGGTGCGATCTCGCGCAGATTGCGCACGGTCTTGGCGAGCCCGGCGGGGGTGGGGTTGCCTTCATCGATGTAGAGCGTGCCGCCGTGGGTGAGCACCAGGTTGAAGTTGTGATTGGCGCCGAACGTATGACTCCAGGGAAGCCAATCGACCACCAGCGGGGGGTCGTCCCGCACGAAGCAGAAGCCCGCCGCCAGCATGGCCTGGTTCGAGCACAGCATCCGCTGGGTATTGATCACCGCCTTCGGCGCGCCGGTCGAACCGGAGGTGAACAGGAACTTGGCGATGGTGTCCGGGCCAACTGCCGCATGGGCACGATCGACCGCGCCGGCCGGAGGCGCGGCAAGCTCGGCGAAGGACGTAGTTTGCCGGCCGGAACCAGGGTTGCGTGTCAGCACCAGCTCGACCGTGGAGGGGACACCCGCATCGATCGCGCGCGCAAACAGCGTCCCATCGCTGGCGAAGACAAGGCCAGGAGTGAGCAGCTCCACGATGGTGCGCAGCTTGGCGAAGTCGCTGGAGATGAGCGAATACGCAGGGGAGATCGGCGCGTAGGGAACGCCGACATACATCGCTGCGAGCCCGAGCAGCGCCTGCTCGATGTCATTGCCGGACAAAAATACGATGGGCCGCTCAGGCGAAAGATCCCGCTGCAGGAGCGCAGCCGCGATGTGCCGCACCTCATGCAGCACCTGGGCGTAGGTGAGCGTTCGCCACGCACCGCTGCCATCGCGCTGCGCCAGGAATCTGCGCTCAGGCGCGGCCGCAGCCCAGTCTTCGAGCCGCTTCGTGAGCTTCTCCGGATACGGGCCGAGCTCTGCGATGGAACGGATCAGCAGCGCGCCATCGGGCCGGCGCTCCTGCGTGACCTTGAGCACACCGAGGGAGACGGGTCGCAGAGTTGCCTTCGTAGCGCGCGCAGCAGAACCGGCCATCGACGTTTCACTTGATCGAGCGCAACCGCTCCGGCGCGGGGGACCGCGCGCTTTGAGTCTCTGTTTCAGAAGCGCCCGCGGCCGTTACGGTCCCCCGCGTCAGGGGGTGGGGGTGCAGGCCAGGGCCGCGCATTCACGTTCGGCATCGGGACGTCGTCTCCCATGGTGCGGCGTGGGGGTGGTCCGGGTTCCGGTGGATACGGCTGTTCCGGGCTGGCGCGCTCGCTTTGGGGCGGGGTTTCCGCGGCTCTCGTCTGCGCGGGCGGCGTCTCGGGTGGCGCTCCCTCCGTCGACGAGGAATGCAGGGCAGCGGCCAGGCGGGCGAACAGCGCCTTGATTTCGGACCAACTGACCGGGGAGGAATAGGTTCGCGGCGCCTCCGGCGGCTCGGCGGGCCGAGACGTTATTTTTTCCGACGGCTGGGCAGATGCCGACGGCGCTTTTTCCGCTGGTTGGCGGGATACCGATGGTATTTTTTCCGACGGTTTCGGCAGGGTATCAGCCGGGAGCTGCTCCGACGGCGTCGTCGGAGTTGCCGCCGTCGTTCTCTCCTTTGGGCCCGCGGCTGCGCTTCCGCCTGACGCAGCGGGCTGCGACGGCGATGGTGAGTCGAGATTGCCCAGGATGATCGGCATCCCGTTTTGCCCGGCGCCGATGATCACCACCTTGGAATTGGAGGATTGGGCGAGTTGCAGGGTGGCCTCGATTCCGCGCCAACGCAGGTAGGAGGAAGAAATCCCCTGACTGACGATGCGCTGGAACTCGGCTATCCCTTCTGCTTCGATCTTCTTGCGTTCAGACTCCCTGATCTCGCGGGCGACGCGAAACTTGTATTCTTCCGATATGTAGTACTGCTCGATCTTGCGATTGATGGCGGTCACCACCGCGCTCGGCAGCTCGATGCCGAGAATGAGCGTGTCGATGAGATTGAGCATGGCATAGAGGGGCACGCGGTAAGGAGAATATTCCTCCTCGCTTTCCCCACCGACCATCATTTTTTCGCCCAGCATGGCTTCCGCACGCTCGCGGATCTTGCTTTGGATCTCCGCGCGCTTGGTCGAATAAACATCCTCGGCACTGTACTGGGCAATGACCTCGCGCATCCGGTTGCCGATCTCGGGACCGACCAGCGCCTGGACGTAATTGGGCCCGATCGTCTGGTGAAGCTGGGGAATGGATTCGCGCTTCAACCGGTAGCGGATGTTGATCGAGGCGGCCAGGCTGATGCCGTCCCTGGAAATGGCATTGTATGTCTCGGTCGCGGATTGCAGTCTCAGGTCATACAAGAACAGCTTGTTCCAGGGCAGGATGAAGCGCATGCCCTCGTCCTTGAGCTTGCGCGGATCGAGCACGGTCCCGCCGCCGAAGCGTTTCCACAGAACCCCCACATAGCCGCTCGGAACCGTGACCAGGACGTAGGGAGCGAGGATGACGCCCATCAGGGTCGCCACCATCAGATAGATCACGATGATCGGAAGGTGCCGCTCCGCAAAACGCCACCAGAGCGACGGCCGACGCTTCACCGAGGCGTTGTCCCGGAGGGAGACGACCTGAGCATTCATAGCCCGATCTGCACCCAAGCTGCTCGCAGGAATGGCTTCCTCCCTTCGACTTACGGCCTGGTTAATATATCCCTCTTTTAGCACTTGCCGACAACCTCGAACCGCTCTTTTTCGGGTCTTTATGCCGCGGCCTTGCGAACGCCGCCTGAGTAATGCGCCTATGCGAACGCTATTTGTTCTCCACGATCGTTTTGGAAAACTTTCGGGGGCCGCCTGCATTCCCGTCGAAACGAATACGCCGAGCGCCGCTAGATCGATCGAGCTTTTCGAAGCAAGGTGTGCCATAAGGAACGACCGCGGGAGCCGAACCGGCTAAACCGAGGCAACGACGCGACAGCCAGCCGATGCGGTAGCCGCATCTCGTGGCCATCAGCTACGCGGCAGAACCGCTTCGGCGCACTCGGCCATCAGGCGCGACTCAGCGCGCCACCAGGAGATTCGTGGCAAGCAAAACCAAGGAGACGCACCAGGTGCCGGAGCGCGCGGGTCCCGTGTTTGCGCCGGACCGCCCGGTGCTCGACCTCTCCGATGCGGCAATCAAAACGCTGTTCCGTGACGCCAAGAACCGCGGTTACGTCACCCACGATCAGATCCACGCGCTTTCCAGCGGGATTAGTTCCGAGCAGATCGAGGACGTGCTGGCCATGTTCAGCGGGATGGGAATCAACGTCGTCGAGTCGGAAGAGGCGAGCGACGACGAGGGGCAGGGCGAAGAGCCCGAGGAAGAGGCAGATGCCGAAATGAGCGAGCTGGTCGAGGTTCGGCGCGCAGTCCCTGCCAAATCCGAGGCCAAAGAGCCTGTCGGGCGCACCGATGATCCCGTGCGCATGTATCTGCGTGAGATGGCTTGCGTGGAGTTGCTCTCGCGCGAAGGTGAAATCGCCATTGCCAAGCGCATCGAGGCGGGTCGCGAGGCCATGATCGCAGGCTTGTGCGAGAGCCCCCTCACTTTCCAGGCCATCACCATCTGGCGCGACGAGCTCAACGAAGGAAAGGTCCTCCTGCGCGAGATCATCGATCTCGAAGCCACTCATGCCGGTCCTGATGCCAAACCCACACCGGCAGACGTGATCGGGCCGCACAGCCACCTGATAGCAGCACCACCAGTGGTGCCAGGAGCATTTGTCCCGGGAGAGACCCATGTCTCGCCGGCGGCATCCGCGGGCGGCGATCCGGTAAAGCCGACGCCCTCGTCCGTCCATAGCGGGGAAGAGGGCGAGCCCAGCGACGCCGCCCGGGATGAAGGCGAATTCGACGACGATATGGAAGTCTCGCTGTCACTCGCGGCAATGGAGGCTGAGCTCAAGCCCAAAGTGCTGCAAATCTTCGAGAACGTTGCGGACGCCTACAAGCGGCTGCGCCGCCTTCAGGATCAGGATATCGAGCTCAAGCTCAACAATACGAGCCTCTCGCCGGCGCAGGAACGTCGCTACAAGAAACTCAAGAACTACATAATCGCCGAGGTGAAGTCGCTCCGATTGAAACAAGCGCGCATCAATTCGCTGGTCGAGCAGATCCATGACATCAATAAACGGCTGGTCGGTTACGAGGGCAAATTGATGCGGCTGGCCGAGAGTCACGGCATCGCGCGCGAGGACTTCCTTAAGAGCTATCGGGGCTCCGAGCTCCATCCGCACTGGCTCAACCGGGTATCCAAGTTTTCCGCACGGGGCTGGCGGAACCTCGTCGCCAGAGACAAGGAAAAGCTCAGGCAGCATCGCCACGACATCCAGGTGCTCGCAGGCGAGACCGGACTCGAGATAGGCGAGTTCCGCAGGATCGCGCAGATGGTGCAAAAGGGAGAGCGCGAAGCACTCCAGGCGAAGAAGGAAATGGTGGAGGCCAATTTGCGCCTGGTAATTGCGATCACCAAGAAATATGCCAATCGCGGCCTGCAGTTCCTCGACCTCATTCAGGAAGGCAATATTGGTCTGATGAAAGCGGTCGACAAATTCGAGTACCGACGCGGCTACAAATTCTCCACCTACGCAACATGGTGGATCCGCCAAGCGGTTACCCGCTCGATCACGGACCAGGCGCGCACCATCCGCATCCCCGTGCACATGATCGAAGTGGCAAACAAGATCATCCGCGCATCACGGAAGATGCTCCACGAGATCGGCCGCGAGCCTACTCCCGAGGAGCTTGCTGAAAAGCTGGGGATGCCGCTGGAGAAGGTCCGGAAAGTCCGCAAGCTTGCCAGGGAACCGCTCTCCATGGAAACGCCGATCGGCGACGAGGAGGATGGACGTCTTGGTGACCTCATCGAGGACACGGACACGATACAGCCGATCGAAGCCGCGATCCAATCGGAGCTGCGCGAGACTACGACGCGCGTGCTCGCCTCGCTCACCGCCAGGGAAGAGCGCATCCTGCGCATGCGTTTCGGCATCGGCATGAACAAGGATCACACGTTGGAAGAGGTGGGCCAGCAGTTCTCTGTCACGCGCGAGCGCATACGCCAGATCGAGGCGAAGGCGTTAAGAAAGCTCAAGCACCCCAGTCGATCTCGGATACTCAGAAGCTTCCTCGATCATTGATGGGAGCTGCCAACCCCTCTATCCATGCCGCTTAGCCTTGCTTTGGAATGCGTTCTTGCGCCGGCTCCGCATATTATAGAGGCAGTCGCATCTGAGAACACGGAGGCTATCGGCTGCTCTTAAGCTGCGCTTGAATGTCCCTCTCGAGTTGCGCAATCAATCGTTTCAGCTCATTCAGCTGTGCTTCGATATCAGAGAGCGTGGCATGGGGGGCGTCGCTAATCCATGCCCTTTGCGCAATGAGACGCTTCAATTGCTCTTGTTGTCCACGAAGGGCATCAACAACGCTGATCGTAGTCTCCGGCACCTTTCGTCCTCGCGGCGAGCTGCGTGGCGGCAACTATATCCGACTTCCAATGGAAAGATAGGCAAACCCCGTACCCCTCTTTATCTCATTGCCCAGGAGATCGCGTCCGACTGGTCTGCGCCGGCCTTGTGGAACTTTCGCTGATGCGCTATGTGTGGAAAATCGAGTTTCGGCCGAACGACTTGGCCTCGCCGCGCGCTGTGCGTCGGACTGACGAACTTCTCCCAAATCTCGAGCAATGAACCTGGCTGTGCGACTGCTCAGCCTACCGAAACACATAACTGAAAGAAGTGTCTCATGACGCAAGGAACCGTGAAGTGGTTCAACGGCCAAAAAGGGTTTGGCTTCATCCAGCCGGATGACGGCAGTAAGGATGTTTTCGTTCACATCAGCGCCGTCGAACGCGCCGGGATGCACAGCCTCAACGAGGGACAGAAGGTCTCTTACGAAGTTGTAGCCGATCGCAAGACAGGCAAATCCTCGGCGGACAATCTGCGGGCCATCTGATCGGCAGCGTACGCAGCCATGTCGCCTTGACCACGTATGTACTGGCTAGGCGTTTTGGTTCAGACCCCGCGTTCGGTCCGCCGTTCGCGGGGTTTTCCGTTGGCAAAGCACCTCCAGGAATGATGCCGCTTCTCTACCGTTCGGCCGGCCGAAATCGCGACGTTCGCCTGGCAAGCAGTCATGTCACGGAATGAGATCAGACGCCGTCCACTCTCATCCCACAGCACGAAACGCACGCAACGGAAGCTCTGCAGCAGCGTCAGCCGGCTTACGCCTTTCAGCTCCGGGTAATCGTGCAATGCCTTGGGCAAGCGGTAATAGGGAATGCGGCTGCAGAGGTGGTGAACATGATGAATCCCGATATTGGCGGTGAACCAGCGAGCAATTGCCGGCAAGTCGTAGTGCGAGCTTCCATGGAGCGCCGCCTCCTGGAACGTCCACTCATTCTGCCGCGCCCAGAATGTGGGATCGAATTGGTGTTGAATATAGAACAGCCAGACCCCCACGGAGCCGGCGATCAGCATGATCGGCAAATGCACGAGCAGAAACGCCCGCACACCGATGAACCAAATCAGCACGGCGACGATGAGCGCAATCCCGAAATTGGTCGCCATGGTGCTTAGCCAGGGCTGCCAACCGCCCCGTAACATACCAACCGGCAGCCGGTGCTTCAGAATAAACAGGTAGGCGGGCCCGATGCCGAACAGCACGAGTGGGTGCCGGTAAAGGCGGTAGCAAAGCCGCCCCCACCAGGAGAGCGCCAGATATTCGGCCACGGTGAGGGTGTCGACATCACCCAAGCCGCGGCGGTCGAGATTGCCCGAGCTGGCGTGATGCAAAGCGTGCGTTCGGCGCCAAAAGTCGAAAGGGGTGAGCGTCACCACGCCGATGACCCGTCCCACCCAATCATTTGCCAGGCGATGGCGGAAAAATGCACCATGACTGCAGTCGTGCTGAATCATGAACAAGCGGACCAGAAAGCCCGCTGCCGGCACGGCGATGAGCAGGGACAGCCACCAGAAGCCGAAATAATACGCAGCCCAGGCCGATCCCCAGAGCGCTGCGAGCGGCCCGAATGTGATGGCGATCTCCACGATGCTGCGCATGTGGCTGGGCTCGCGATAACGCGCGAGGATGTGTGTCCAACCGCGCGCGTCCGCGGGCGCAGGAGGAGGTGCGGTGTTTTGGTAATCGTGCAAAGTTCGTGTCCGGTTAAGGGAAGGGAAGGGTGGGCAACCCGACTTAGGCCATCCAGAACAATAACTGCTACGAGTTCGTGGGCTGCCGCGGTCTGATCGTGTAGTTCCATTCAGGATGGAATTGATCCCCTGTGATGTCGAGGCCCTTCATCTCGGCTTTGCTGATTTTGATGCCCTTCTGGTAGCTGCGTGTGTCGAGCGCACTCGCAACTTTCAGACCGGTCTTGGTCGTCGTCGCGCCAATCAACTCGACCACGGCAAGGCGATCCGTGAGCGGCCGGCTGCGCCAATTCTGCGTGATGTGGCAGAACAGCCGGTGCTCGATCTTGTTCCACTTCGATGTGCCCGGCGGATAGTGGTGGGCGCGGATCACGAGTCCGGTCTCATCGGCCAGCTTTTGCAACTCGACTTTCCAGAGCCGCACACGCGCACCATTCGAGCCGCCGCAGTCTGCCGTGATTGTCAATTCTCGTGCCTTCGGATAGCGCTGTCGTCCCATGCGTTCGAGCCAGCAACGGATCGATTGCACGGCGAACTCGGCCGTGTCGCTCGTGATCCCGACGCTGACGAAGCCGACGTTGGCGGTCACATCGTACACGCCATACGGTACGACCTTGCCGAGCTTCTTGTCCTCGAAGTCGTGCACGTTCACGCGCCGCGGATTGCCTTTCGGACGATAATCGGTTCCGCCATTCTTGAAGTTGCCGATCAGCTCCTTTTTCTTCGTATCGACGGAGATGACGGGTTGTTGTTGGGCCTGAGCTGCAATGACTTTCGCGTTGATATATTCGAACTGGGCATTTCGGTCGGGATGTTTCGAGCCTTCATTTGCCTTGCGATTGGATTGGCGCGAGAACCCGAGCTTCACCAACTCCTTGCGTACCGTATCGGCACTGATCGGATGCCCCATCTCCGTCAGGGCTGCTGCCAGCTTCTCCATGCTTTTCGACACCCAGATCAAGGGCCGCATGGGATCACCCAGCGTCGCGGGCTCCACAAGCCGCTGGAGTGCCGGCAGCAGCCCTGGGTCGTTCTCGCAAACCGCGCGACGCCCGCCGCCGGCGCGGCGAACTTGCCCGTTCGGCAACGGTTCCGCGCCCAGATCAGCCCTGCCGCGATTGATCGTCGAACGGGCGAGCCCGGTGATCTTCGACACCAGAGCGAGACCGCCCCACCCGGCGGTCCGCACCTCAACCGCCGCAAATAATCGCTGCCCCCGCTCGTCGAGCTTCGAACCGACCGCGTCCCAGCGCTGCCGAATGGCGTCCTCGTCGATCATGCGACCGATCTACGCCTGTTCGTCGCGCACTAGAATCCCCAAGACCCGAGTCACTCCGCCGCATGACGCCCGATTGCGATCGAGGGCGCTTGCGCGTCCTCGCTTTTCTCATGTCTACCTTTGGGGATTGATTGCCAACGCCTTTCTCTGCTTAATCCGGCGTAGCTTTCGTACCGGCGACGCATGCGTCGGCCTACGGCCGTTGCCAAACGACAGACGCGGACGAAGGGCGAGGCATGCCTCGCCCTTGGACGCAAGCGAAAAGGGAATCCGGGGCAGCATGGACCAGGTCACCGTAGCGACGAGCACAGATAAGTCTCGCGCCGTCAGCCGGCTGCGGGATTTCATTGCGAGCTCGATTGATTCGGCGCGCAGAGTCGAGCGGCCGTTCTACCATCTTCAGCTCGATCGGGTATTTCCCGAGGACGTCTATGCGAGCATGCTCGCTGCGATGCCGGTCGCCGCGGATTATCGCCCATTGCGCGGCCAGAATCAGTGCAACGTGCTCCCCGACGGCACGCCGACGCGCGTCAAGATCGACCTCTTTCCGGAATACATTCGCCATTTGCCGCTGGAAAAACGCGCGATCTGGGACGTGGTCGGGCGCGCATTGTGCTCGCAGCCGGTGAAGGACGCATTCGTGCGCCAGCTCGCCCCTGCGCTGGCGCGCCGCTTCGGGCCGGACTTCGCGAAGGTCGGCATGTATCCCATTCCGATCCTGACGCGCGACATTCCAGGCTACCTGATAACCCCTCACACCGACACCCGCTGGAAAGGGATCACGGTGCAGCTTTTTCTGCCACGTGACGCTTCAACCACGCACATCGGCACGATATTCCACGAAAAGCTTCCCGACGGCAGCCTGCCCAAGCGCACCCAGATGAAGTTCGTGCCCAACACCGGATATGCGTTTGCGGTCGGGGAAGATACCTGGCACTCCGCTGATCCGGTCGGCCCCGAGGTGACCACGCGCGATAGCATCCTGCATACCTATTTCGTGGATGCGGGACTGCTGCGCTTCTTGCGCAACCGCGGCAAGCGGGTCGGCAATTTCGTGCGCAACGAGTTCCACAACTACGGCAATTCCTGAAGGCATTGATCTCTGACGCACCTTCGTGGGGGCGACGCATGCGTCCCCCCCGAGGCGCAGGTGGAATGCGGCGTCAGCGGGCGAGGCAATGCCTCGCCCCTACGGGAGTGACCCGTCAGTTGCTCGTGCCTCCGCGATGCAGATCGGCCTCGATCAACAGTTTCGACCCCCCGCCGAAGCGCACCCGGTAAACCTGCAGGTTCTCCATCACCCGCTGGACGTAGTTGCGCGTTTCCGAGAATGGAATGCGCTCGACCCAGTCAATGGGATCTACCTTGGGGTCCCGAGGATCCCCATGCTTGGCGATCCACTCCTTCACGCGTCCGCGCCCTGCGTTATAGCCGACGAAGGTGAGGATGTAGGACCCGCGATAGTCCTGGATGAGCTCACCCAGCTCGGCGGCGCCCAGCTGCACGTTGTAGGTCTGATCGCTCAGCAGCCGCTTTTCGTCATAGGGCGCGTGATACTTGCCGGCCACATAACGCGCTGCGGCGGGCGTCACCTGCATGAGGCCCATAGCGCGAGCGCTCGAAACAGTCTTCGGATTGAACGTGCTCTCCTGGCGGGCGATCGCGTAAACGACAGCCGGTTCTACCGTGGGGCCGATCGGGCGGTACTCGGGAATACCGATCACCGGAAAGGCATAATGCTCGAGCGGCAAACCGCGGCCGAGAGCGGCCTTGCCGAGAAGCGCCATCGACCGCGCATCCCCGTGCCGGGCGGCCGCCTCGGCGAGAGCCGCCAAGCCCGGAACGTCACTTGTACGCTCGCCCAAGTCGGCCAGCGCTCCGGCCACCAAGTCCAATTCGTCAACGGCATAAAGCAGCTCGATCGCGCGTTCGACTTCGGGGGAGGCATGTCCATCGCGCGGCTCTGGGGCAGGACGCAAGCTGATCTCCTTGTATCCGAGTTTTGCGCGCGCGATCTGCCCGTAGTAGGCCGTGGAATGGCGCGCGGCCGCCTCATAGTGGGCGTGCGCCTCGTCCTTTCGACCCATCGCTTCCGCCGCGCGCCCCTGCCAATACCCGGCGCGCGCCAGCGCAATCGGGTTGTTGATCCGCTGGGCGATCTTGGCGAAATGCGCCAGCGCGCCGGCCGGCTCGTGGAGGAACCGCAGTGCGATCCATCCAGCGGTGAATTGCTGCTCGACGCGGTAATTATCCTTATTCGGCACCGCGGCATCGCGCACGACCCGATAGGCGGTCTTGGCATCGCCGAGATCCAGAAGCTTGCGCGCGACCAGGCGGCGTTCCAGCCACCACTGATCGGCGTCCATCGCCTGGCCGTGATCCTGCGGGATCGACAAAATCAGCTGAGCAGCCTCGGCCGCCTGCTCCCCCCGGCGCAGAAGCTGCACGCGGCTAAAGATGTAACCGATGTCGCGTTGGCCGTCCACGGGCACCGCATCGAGCAGCGCCTTGGCATTCCCCGCTTTCCTGATGACGGCGATCCGCGCTCGGGCGATAACTGGTGCGTTGCCGCCGGCGCGATTGGCAGAGCGCAAGCCTCCGTCCACATCCTCGGCGTACAGTCGCATGTCCATGCGGGCCTTGTGATCCGCCGTGGTGATCAAGTCGCTGAAAACGTCGAGCGCGGGAGTTTCAAGATCATTAGAGAAAGCGTCGTTGTGCCAGGCGTCACGCACGAGCGATTGCGCTGCGCTCCTCTCACCCTGCAGCAACAGGGCGCGGGCCAGCGCGAACTTTCCTTTCGCGGTGGTAGGTTGCTGTTTCCCGAAGAAGGAACGCACGACGGCCGGGTCCGGCCGATCCGACCACAGTGTCGCCTCCGCGCGCCTGCGCAGGAGGCCGATGGCAGGCCAGCTCGGGTTTTCAGAAATGAAAGCGGTGTAACGCGCAAGCTCGATTGTCTCGCTCTCATCGTTGTTGCGCAGAATGGACCACTGCACGAGCTTGCGCGCGAGCGGGTCGCTGATTGTGCTCTGCAGCTCGGACGCGTGTGGGATGTTGCTTCTGCGCGCTGCCGTGATCGCCTCCTTGAGGGCGGAGAGATCGGCGGGGGAGATGGAGAGCGTCTGCGCGGCGGCAATCCGGGGAGCCTGGCTGCTCGCTCGTGATGCGGGAGTTGCCGAGTTGCTCCCGATGGTATTGGAGGCCCCCTCTGCGGGCCGGGGCTTGGGAAGAGGTACGGATCCCGCTGAGGCCGCCGCTATGCTCGCCACGAGCATTCCGGCAGTCACAAGGCTGGTGAAATTTTGCAGGGATACATGACCCATTGGTACAACCGTTGCGGCGCTCGTATCGCGTTCCGGCAATGCTTATTCAATTGATTCAATTGATGAACAGCTAATTCCCGCGAAACGGACCATCAACCCCGACCACGGCAAAAAGGGGGCAATCCGACACGCACGGGGACTTTCAACTGAACTGCGTTCCCGGTAACAATGCAACAGGGGCCTCCGGCGCAGGGCAGCGTCGAGCCCGTCAGAGGACATGGTATCATGACAGTCAAGACGAGCTTCCGAGGCTCGTTCACCGCGCTCGTCACCCCTTTCAGCAATGGTTCGGTGGATGAGCAGGCTTTCCGGGGCATGATCGATTGGCAGATCGCGGAAGGCACCGACGGTCTCGTACCCGCCGGCACGACCGGCGAGAGTCCCACGCTCTCCCATGACGAGCACCGCCACGTGGTGGAGTGGTGCGTTGAGCAGGCCAGGGGGCGCGTGCCGGTGATCGCAGGCGCCGGTTCGAACAGCACCGGCGAGGCTGTCGAGCTTGCGCAACATGCCCAAGCCTGCGGCGCGGCTGCGGTGCTGGTTGTAACGCCGTACTACAACAAGCCGACTCAGGAAGGCTTATACCAGCACTTCAAGGCAATAAATGACGCTATCGGCATTCCGATCATCATTTACAACATCCCGGCACGCTCCGTGATCGACATGTCGGTCGACACCATGAAGCGATTGTTCGAGCTTGAAAACATCGCGGGCGTCAAGGACGCAACTGCCAACGTGGTTCGGGTCTCCCAGCAGCGCGCAGCCATGGGGACCGGTTTCAACCAGCTGTCCGGCGAGGATGCGACCGCGCTCGGCTTCATGGCGCACGGCGGCCACGGCTGTATTTCGGTGACCTCGAACGTGGCGCCGCGGCTATGCGCGGAATTCCAGCACGCCTGCCTCAACGGCGATTACGCGACCGCTCTTAGTCTGCAGGATAAGTTGATGCCGCTGCACAGCGCCTTGTTCATCGAGACCAACCCCGCGCCCGCCAAGTATGCGCTCTCCGTGCTCGGCAAATGCGCCGAAACAGTTCGGTTGCCGATGGTGCCGGTCACCGAGAAAACCAAATCGGCGGTCCGCGAGGCGATGATTCACGCCGGCCTGGTCAATTAGCACTGCGTTTCCGAGGCTCGAATCCTATCGATGCATCAATCAACCTCGTCCTGAGGAGCGCGCTCTTGCGCGCGTCTCGAAGGACGGCCACAAGCGAGACCGAGCCAGCGGCCATCCTTCGAGACGGCGCTTCGCGCCTCCTCAGGATGAGGTCTGTTGGTTTAAGCTCCATCCACCTGATCCGATTGGTTTCATGGAATCGATCTACTAGGGCTCGGGGACGAGAAAAATCGCAGCAAGGGGCGGAACAACAAGGCTGAGCTCGGGGATTGCGCCCGTGTCCAACGTGCGCACCGCGCCCCCGTTCCCGACATTGGTGCCGCCGTAGGTCTCGGCATCGGTATTGAGGACCTCACGCCAAGTCCCGGAAAAGGGCACCTTGATGCTGTAGTCGCGATGCACCTCGGGCGTGAAATTCACGACCACGAGGCAGCGCTCATGGGCGTCGCGCCCCTTGCGCAGCCAGGCAAACACGCCGCGATCAGCGTCATGCATGACCAGCCATTCAAACCCCGCCGCCTCGCAGTCGAGCTCATGCAAGGCCGGCACCGTCCGGTACAGGCGGTTGAGATCGCGGATCAGGCTCTGGATGCCGGCATGCCTCGGGTTTTCCAACAGGTGCCAGTCGAGGGAGTGATCGTGCTGCCATTCATTTGTCTGAGCGAACTCGCTGCCCATGAACAGCAGCTTCTTGCCGGGATGACCGAACATGAAGCCGTAATAGGCGCGCAGATTCGCGAAGCGTTGCCACTCGTCGCCGGGCATGCGTCCGAGAATGGAGCGCTTCCCATGCACGACCTCATCATGGGAGAGGGGCAGGATGAAGTTCTCGAAGAACGCGTAGTGCAGACCAAACAGGATCTGGCCATGGTGGTGCTTGCGGTAGATCGGGTCCTTGCTGATGTAATCGAGCGTGTCGTGCATCCAGCCCATGTTCCATTTGTAGCCGAATCCCAAGCCGCCCCAATCCACCGGCCTCGATACCATGGGCCAGGCGGTCGATTCCTCCGCCGCCGTGGTGGCGTTGGGAAAGCGCGAGAACACTTCCGTATTGATACGCTTGATGAGGCTGATCGCTTCCAGATTCTCACGCCCGCCGTATTTGTTCGGGATCCAGCCGCCCTCGGGCCGGCTGTAATCGAGGTACAGCATCGAGGCGACCGCATCCACGCGCAATCCGTCGATGCCGTACCAGTCCAGCCAGAATAACCCATTCGCCAGCAGGAAATTGGCAACCTCGGTTCTTCCGTAGTTGTAGACGAGCGTATTCCAGTCGAGATGTCGGCCTTGCATCGGATTCTGGTGCTCATAGAGCGCCGTTCCGTCGAATTGACCCAGCCCGTGCGGATCGTCGGGAAAATGACCTGGCACCCAGTCGATGATCACGGCGAGCCCGGCGCGGTGGCAGGCCTCGACCAAGGCCGCAAAGTCTTCCGGAGATCCGAACCGGCTCGTGGGCGCGAACAATCCCGTCGGCTGATAGCCCCATGACCCGTCGAAAGGGTGTTCACTCACCGGCAGGAATTCCAGATGCGTGAAGCCCATCTGCTGCGCGTAGGGCGGCAGCTCGTCCGCCAGCTCGCGGTAGGTGAGCCAGCGGCCTGCCTGTTCCGGCTGCCGGCGCCACGAGCCCAGATGCACCTCGTAGATGGAAATCGGCGCGTTGAGGGCGTTCACGCCGGCCGGCAAAGCGCGCGGGCGGGCAATCTTGTTGCGGTCAACCACGATGGAGGCAGTCTTCGGCCGCGGCTCCGCTGCGAAGGCGAGCGGATCTGATTTCAGCGGCAGCATGCGGCCGTCGCGCGCGATGATCTCATATTTGTACTTTTCGCCCGCTTGCACTCCGGGAACAAATATTTCCCAGAATCCGTTGCCGCGCACCCGCATGGCATGCCGCCGCCCATCCCAGAGATTGAAATCTCCGACGACGCTCACGCGTTGCGCCGAGGGGGCAAAGACCGCGAAACCAACTCCCGACACGTTGTCGAGAACCATGGGATGCGCGCCCAGCCGCTCGTAGAGATGGGTATGCGTACCTTCGCCGAGCAGGTAGAGGTCGAAGTCGGAAAGTATCGGCGGGAAACGGTAGGGGTCTTCCAGGTCGAGCTGCCGGTCGCCATAGCGCGCCCGGACGCGATAGCGGGGTGAGCCGTCGGGAAGACGCCCTTCAAACAAGCCCGCGTCGTGAATCCGTCGCAGGTCGCTCTCGTGACCCTGCTCATCGATGACGGCCACCCCCTCCGCATCGGGCAGGAACACGCGGACGAGCGGCACGTCCCCCTCGACGTGGGGGCCCAGATAGCGGAACGGGTCGGGATGACGACCTTGAAGCACCGCATAGGCATCAGGGGTCAGCAAGGTCATGGGGCTGCCACCTCCGATCGCGACAGGATGCGCCACGTGCCGGCCAATGGCACCCGCAGCCAATCGGGCCGATGCGCCAGCTCGTATTCGATTTCGTAGAACGCTTTCTCCAGCAAAAAGAAATCGAGAAGGCGGTCGGCAGCCTGCGTCGACCGCGGCCAAAGGCGGAGGTTGGTGAGGGAACGGCGATAACCCGCCAAAAACGCCGCCACTGCAGAGGCGCGCCAACCTTCGAGCGCGCGGGCTATCTTGTCCTCGTCATCGGGCGCGGATCTGAGCGCACGCTCGAGCGCGCCGGTTGCGGAATAGTCAATGGAGCGGATCAGGCCGGCGACGTCGCGCGCCGCCGGCGCTTTTTGTCGGCGATCCTCGATGCTGCGCCTGGGCTCGCCTTCAAAATCGATGATGAAGACATCATCCTTGACGATCAACATCTGACCGAGATGAAAATCGCCGTGGTGACGGATCTTCACGGCATCCAAGGTGTCCGGCAACAATTCGTGCAGCAAGGACGCAAGCGACTCGCGGGTAGAGAGCACTTTCTCCAGGAGCTGGCGGTCGGTATCGGCCAGATCGGAGCGGCGGCGAGCCAGGTGATCCAAGGTGTGAACTGCCCGCTCGAGCAGGGTCTCGGTCCAGCGCCGGATGTCGGCAGCGGAAATCGGTTCGGGAGCGAAATCGACCACATCTTCCCGACCCGCAAGCGCGAGCTGCAGCTCCGCGACCCTCTGCCCCACGTGCTCTATGCGGTGCAGATAGGCTGCCTGCTCATCGCTGTGCCCCGCCGCCTCGGCCGTGAGCAATCGCTGCTCTTCGACAAAGCGGTCGAGATAAGCATTAGTCACCGCCCAGGCGTCGCCCTGATTCTCCACGAACCGATGCACCACCGCGACCGCGGCGCGTGAGCCGTTCTCTTCCAGTTCCGCGGTGCCGAGCAAAGCGGGCGTGTTGGGAAAATGCACTGTCTCGGTCAGATAGCGGCCCAGCTCGATCTCGGGATTGATACCCGGCTCGATGCGTCGAAACAGCTTGACCACGTATCTGTTGCCGACGAGCGCCGTGGTGTTGGACTGCTCGGCGTCGACGGCGCGGATCTCCTCGAGCGCGGCCGCAACGTCGTCGGCAATTTCACCGGTCGAGCGAAATTCAATCCGGCGGCCCTCCCATTCGAGCACCTGCGGGCGACGCAACTGGTCCAATATGAATCCGATGAAGCTTGCATCGGCAGCTGCATCGAGCAAGGTTCCTTCCCGCGCGCCCCTGCGTACGGCGGCGAGCGCAACGGGACTGTGGCGTTCACGCTCCAGCCGTGTCCACCGGATCACCAGCGGCAACAGATAAGTCGCGGGACGAGCGCGGCCCCCGGCTTCAACGAGCGCCATCCCGAGCTCGGCCTCGCTCGACGGCAACGGCACCGAGCCGGCAATGCGGGTCGCGATCGATTTATTGCCGCGCTCCGAGAACCAGCGTCGGCTTGCAAGAAACGCCGGAAGCACGTCTCGCTCCAACACCGTCCGGGAGCGACCCTGCATCAGCGACTTCCAGCCGCTCGTGACGACGAGGGTCTCGAATTCGGGTGCGATGGGGACGGCTGCAGCCGTCTCGCTCAGCTCGCAGAGTTGCAGCCAGAAAAAGCCATAAGGAGCGAGCGTCACAAGGTAGGAGCTCTCGCCGATGACGGGAAAGCTGGTGCGACCCAGGAGCTCCAGCGGACGGCGTCCTCGCCACGGCCCTAAATCGATCTCCGCGGCTTGCGCGGAACGCGACAGGTTGGCGACGCAAACCAGGACTTCATCCTCATATTGCCGCACGTACACCAGAACCGAGCGGTTTGTGGGACGAATGAAGCTCAATGAACCGCGGCTGAAAACTTTGCTCGACTTGCGCACGGCGATCAGGCGCTTCGTCCAGCTCAACAGCGAGGCGAGACTCCGCGACTGTGCCTCCACGTTGACGGCCTCGTACCCGTAGACCGGATCCATGATCATGGGCAGGTAGAGGCGCGCCGGATCGCACCGCGAGAAGCCGCCATTGCGATCGGAAGTCCATTGCATGGGCGTGCGCACGCCGTTGCGGTCGCCGAGATAGATGTTGTCGCCCATCCCGATCTCGTCGCCGTAGTAGAGGATGGGAGTACCGGGGAACGACAGCAGGAGCGAGTTCATCAGCTCGATCTTGCGGCGATCATTGTCCATCAGGGGGGCGAGCCGTCGCCGAATGCCCAGGTTGAGCCGCGCGCGCGGGTCGGTGGCATAGGTCGACCAGAGATAATCGCGCTCGACGTCGGTCACCATTTCGAGCGTGAGCTCGTCGTGATTGCGCAGGAACAGAGCCCACTGACAATTGGATGGAATATCCGGCGTCTGCCGCAGGATGTCGGTTATGGGAAATCGGTCCTCCTGCGCGATCGCCATGAAGATGCGGGGCATGAGCGGGAAGTGATAAGCCATGTGGCATTCGTCGCCGTCGCCGAAATAGGCGCTGACATCTTCCGGCCATTGATTGGCCTCGGCCAGGAGCACCTTGCCCGGAGAGTAGGCGTCGAGCTCCGCACGAATCCGTTTGATGACTGAGTGCGTCTCCGGCAGGTTCTCGTTATTGGTGCCTTCGCGTTCGACCAGATACGGAATGGCATCGAGCCGAAACCCGTCCACACCCATGTCGAGCCATCGCCGCATCACCTGCACCATTGCCAGGATGACACGCGGGTTGTCGTAGTTGAGGTCCGGCTGATGCGAGAAGAAGCGGTGCCAGTAGTAGGCTTGCGCTTGCGCATCCCAGGCCCAGTTCGATTTCTCCGTGTCGCTGAAGATGATCCGCGTTCCGGCGTAACGCTGGTCGGTGTCGCTCCAGACGTACCAGTTGCGCGCATCGGAATCGGGCCGGTGGCGGCGCGCCCGCTTGAACCAGGGATGTTGGTCCGAGGTATGATTGATCACGAGCTCGGTGATCACCCGCAGCTTGCGGCGCTTGGCTTCCTGCATGAAGCGCCGGAACTGATGCATGGTGCCGAAATCGGGATTGATGCGGCGGTAGTCCGAGATGTCGTAGCCGTCGTCACGCCCTGGCGAGGGATAGAACGGCAGCAGCCACAAAGTCGTGACCCCGAGCTCATGCAGATAATCGAGCTTCTGTGTGAGTCCGACGAAATCTCCGATGCCGTCGCTGTTGCTGTCCGCGAACGCCTTGACGTGCAGCTGATACACGATGGCGTCCTTGAACCAGAGCTCGTCGAGGTCGAGCTTGGGTTCAACTTTGATGTCCGCAGTGGCATCCACGGCACGTTCAGGCAAAGCAGCGGAATATCAATGCCGGATCCTGCTCCTGATCGATGCGCAAGCGCACGCCTCCCCATTCGATCACATGCCGTTCTCCGGTGAGCACGTTCTCGATGGTTTTGACGCGTCGCCGCGCCTCGGCCGGGCCGATCTCGATCTCGCCGAGATGGAACCAGAACTCCCGTGGGCCCTGCTTTGCCAACGCGATCGCTACTGCGACGGCATTGTCGGAGCTCACCGATTCCTTGACATAGCCGATCACGTCCGGATCATCGACTTGCGCAAAGCGGAGATTGCTGGTCTGCAGCAGCGCGGGATTGGCTTTGCGAATGCGGTTGAGCGCCCCGATATAGGCCTTGATATTGCCGGGCCGATCCCAGTCCCGGGTCTTGAGCTCGTACTTTTCCGAGTTGAGGTATTCCTCCCGCCCGGGAATCGGCGCGTGCTCGAGAAGCTCGAAGCCGTTGTAGATGCCATAGCTGCCGGACAACGTAGCGGCGAGGGCGATGCGGGCCTTGAACACCCAGGGCTCACCGCTCTGCAGGTGATAGGGCAGGATATCGGGTGTGTTGACGAAGAAATTGGGCCGAAAGTATTCCCGCTCCGGGTAGCCCGTGAGCTCGCTCAAATACGCTTGCAGCTCCTCCTTTCCCGTGCGCCAGGTAAAATAGGTGTAGGATTGGGTGAAGCCGAGCTTGGCAAGTGCTTTCATCAGTTTCGGGCGTGTGAATGCCTCCGACAGGAAGATCACGTTCGGATCGACTGTCTGGACCTCCCGAATCAGCCACTCCCAGAAAGGGAACGGTTTGGTGTGTGGGTTGTCCACGCGAAAGATACGCACCCCTTGCTCGACCCAGAACAGCACCACGTCGCGCAGGGCCGCCCATAGGGAATCGCGTTGCGGCCCGTAGAATTCCGGGTTGACGATATCCTCGTATTTCTTGGGCGGGTTCTCGGCATACTGGATCGAGCCGTCGGGACGCCGCTTGAACCATTCCGGATGTTGCGTCAGCCAGGGATGGTCCGGGGAGCATTGGATGGCAAAATCAAGCGCGATCTCAAGCCCGTGCTCGGCGCACGCTTTGACCAGGGCACGAAAATCGTCGAGCGTTCCAAGCTCGGGGTGCACGCTGTCATGTCCACCCTCGCTCGAGCCGATCGCATAGGGGCTTCCGGGATCGCCCGGCTCGGCCTGCAACGCATTGTTGCGGCCTTTCCGATTGATTCTGCCGATGGGATGGATGGGTGTGAGATAAAGAACGTCGAAACCCAGTGCGGCGATGTCGGGCAGCCGTCGGATACAATCGCTCAGTGTGCCATGCGCCCCGGCGACCGGCGTTTGGCTGCGCGGCATCATCTCGTACCAGGCACCTGCCCGCGCGAGCGGTCGATCGACGACGAGCGGACAGTTGATGCTGCGCGTGAGGTCCGGCTTTTCGCAACTCCTGGCCAAGGCAGGGAGCTCGTCCGAGAGAAGATCCTGGCCGCCCGCTTCTGCGATTTCACCGCCGCCGTCGCGGGGTTTTCCGCAGCGCGCCTTGCGCGGGTGAGCCTCGGCCCGGGATTTCAGCCTCTCAAGCAGCAACACGCCTTCCTGCATTTCCACTGTGACGTCCAGTCCCGCGTCGCGCTTCACTATAAAGTCACGGCGCCATGTACCGAACGCATCGGTCCAGGCTTCGATCGCGTAGAGATAGCGCCCCGCCTTGGCGGGAACGAAGCTTGCGCTCCAGCGGTCGTTGTTGTGGAGGCGCATCGGGGTGCGGCTCCATCGCTGCGCCGTTTCGGATCGCCAAAGGAGGTCGGCTGCCAGAACGGCGTGTCCATCTCTGAACACATCAGCCCAGACCTCGACCGGCTCACGGGCAATCCGCTTGACCGGATACCGGCCTCCCTCCACCAGGGGATAGATATCCTCGATCCAGATGCGCTGACCGGAGAGGTCGCGGACTGACGGGATGCTCGCGTAGGCTGTCACGGCGCGTTCACGCTCTGCCGCCCCGGCAACCCCGGCCCGGACGGCGCAAAGGCAGGTGCCGGTGGAACCGGCAATGGCGCCTTTGGTTCCATCCCCGCTTTCTTCTTGCAAGTCCGCTGCGCCTCCTCAATGTTTGCCGCTCGGGGGCCACATCGTCCCATAGCGCGCCATGCGAGGTCGTGCGAGGCGGTGTTGAGACATCTGCGAGATGCGGCGAGATGGAAGATATCAGGGATCGCGCGGCCCGCGCGGGCGTGGCCACCGAGTATTGGGACGGAGTGGGCGAACTCCACAAGGTAGCGCCGGACGTTATCTCGCGGGTGCTTGAGGCGCTGGCCGCGAGCAGCAGCGCACCCCGGCGCCTCTTGCCGGGACCCATCGTGATCCGGGACGGGTCGATACCGGAGCTCAAGCTGAACGGGCCGGAAGGGCTCCCCGTGCGCTGGAAGATCTCTTCGGATCGGAAAGTGGCGGAAGGCGAAAGCATTTCGCCGCATCTGAAACTGCCGCAGGGGCTGCCGCATGGACTTTACCGCCTCGAGGCCGCAGCAGAGGGTGAACAGGAAAGCCGCGAGGAAGCGCCCCTCATCGTTGCCCCCCGCCAAGCATATCAAGGCGATCCGGCGGCACCGCGTCGCATGTGGGCGCTGGCAGTGCAGCTCTATGCGCTGCGCTCGCGTCGCAATTGGGGACACGGGGATTTTTCGGATCTCATCGAGCTGATCGAGATTGCGGCCGACCTGGGGGCGGCCGGGGTCGGGCTTAATCCGCTCCACTCCCTGATGGACGACAAGATGGAGGAGCCGAGCCCCTACTTTCCCAACAGTCGGGTTTTCCTCAACCCGCTCTACATCGATGTCGAAGCCATACCGGAATTTCCCGGGCTGCGCGCGGCGGGGGTGGAGGAGGGGGTTCGCCGGCTCCGAGCCGATGCGGCCTTGGACTATCGCGCAGTCGCCGCCCTCAAGACGCGCGCGCTGGAAAGCGCATATGCGGCATTTCTCGCAGCCGCGTCGCCGCAACGACGCGCCGCCTTCGATGAGTTTCGCGCCCGCCACGCCCACTCGCTGTTGCGATTTGCCTGCTTCGAATTCCTGCGCCGCAAATTTGCTGGTCCGTGGTGGGAATGGCCGCAGCAATGGCGACGAGGGGATGCGGAGGCGCTCGCTGGTCTGCGTGAGAGTGAGGAAACGCGCATCGGCTTCTTCGAATTCGTGCAATGGGTGGCCGACGAGCAACTTGAACGCTGCCGGCTGCGGGCTCAGGCCCGCCGCATGCCCATCGGGCTCTATTTGGACATTGCAGTCGGGGTGCGCAGCGACGGTTTTGATGCGTGGTGCGACCAGGCGGCCGTCTTGACCGGCATTGCGGTTGGCGCGCCCCCGGACAATCTCAACAGCTTGGGCCAGAATTGGGGCCTTGCCGGCTTCAATCCCCTTGGCCTCGAGCAGCAGCGGTTCGAACCATTTCGCCAGCTGCTGCAGGCAGCCATGCGTTACGCGGGGGCCGTTCGGCTTGATCACGTGCTCGGGCTGCAGCGACTTTACATCATCCCGCACGGTACCTCTGCGAAGAACGGCACGTACATCCGGCTTCCCTTCCATTCGCTTCTCGCTACCGCCGCTCTCGCGAGCGTCCAACAACAATGCATGCTCGTGGGCGAAGATCTCGGCACCGTCCCTGAGAACTTTCGTGAGACCCTGATGGACTGGGGCATTTGGTCGTACCAGGTGATGTTGTTCGAGCGCACGCAAGGGGGAGGATTTGCTCGACCTGGGACGTACCGCGAGAACGCGCTGGTGACATTTGCAACCCATGACCTGCCGACCTTCGCGGGATGGCGAGCGCATCGCGATTTGGCGCTCAAACGCGCATTGGACATCAACCCCGGCGAATCGGATGAGGACCGCCGTCGCGCGTTGGAGGCCCTGGATGCGGCGCTGCGAGAGCGCGGGATCGAGCGCAACGACTTCGCCGCCGTCACAACGTATCTGGCGGACACGCCCTCGCGCCTTCTGGTGGTCTCCTTGGAAGACCTTTTGGGTGTGCAGGAGCAGGTAAATCTTCCCGGCACCGTCGATGAGCACCCGAACTGGCGGCAGCCTCTCCCGGTCGCCTTGGAGGAGCTGCGAGGCCACGCAAGCCTCGGCTGTGTTGCCGATGTCTTGAGGTCTGCGGGACGCAGTTGCTGCTAGGAATGTTACGAGCGTCACGGCCGCGACCCGTTGTCCCGGCCATCCATGCCTTGGCTGGCGCACGAAAGATGTGGATGCGCGGGACAAGCCCTGGGACAAACCCGCGCATGACGGAGATATAAACCAGCGAATCAGCTATAATGCCAGGAAAGGAGGCCGTAGCACCGTCTCCGAACACCCCAATGAACTCTTGCGTGCGCACGGCGTTAGAGCTTTGAAGCTAACAGCGAAGGAGCATCGCCCATGTGCGATTACAGCTTAATGCATGTTAAATCTCGCCCCGCCAGCGTCGGCGACAAGTTGCGGACGAGCAACTTCGGCACCGGCACGCGCGGATTTGCCGCGCCGGAGGATCCGACTACGGCGGTATGCGTCCTGCCCGGCACTGAACTCGCTTTCGACAGGGAAATCTCGGTTTACGGCGCTTCCGGGCCCACTCCTCACAAGACCGCCATATTCCGTCAGATCAACAAGGAGCAGCCTCATATGCATCATGATGCGCTCGAGCTGCCGGATGGGCAAACGCTCCTGCTCACGTTCATGTGCGAGGGGCAGGAGGCCACCGTGCTGCAGCTGCCGGCGAAGCCGAGGACGGAAACCGAGGCTCAGGCGCAACAGCGCGCGGTATTCGCGGGGTAGCTCACTCCCGCTCTGGGCAGGTCCAAGCTCCGATCCGCCCGCTACCTCTTCTCCCCCCCGGGCTTCACCTGGGCTTCACCGGGGGGAGAACAAGACAGGCCTCCACCTGCTCAGGAGGTGGCGGCGGCTGGCGCTCTGCGCGACAGCACATCGGCGCTCTCAAGCGGCGCTGAAGCGATCCTGCGGACGTCACCGTCAAATGCCTTGTCGGATTCGGAGCTGCGTTCCAGGCCTTGGCGCGTCTGCCGCATGCGGGCGTAGCACGGGCACGCCACCTTCTCGAGCTTTGCAGGATCCAGGACCCGGACCTTTCCGCGGCGACAGCGGATGATCCCGGCGGACTGCAATTTGCTCGCCACCAACGTCACCGTCGTCCTCTGGACTCCGACCATGCGTGCGAGAAAGCTCTGCGTCAGCGGCACCACCTCGGTGTCGGAGCGGTCATGCAATTCCAGCAGCCACCGGCATATGCGCGCCTGCGCCGAATGCGCGGCATTGCACGCGGCCGATTGTTGCGCCTGCACAAACAGAGAAGCATCGACCAGCGACATTTGTCTGCTCAGCCGCGAGCTTTGAGCGAGCGCATGTAAAAATCTACTGCGCGGAACTGTATAGCCGTTGCCGGATACCTGCACCAAAAGGTCGGTGGTGGCTCTGCCATTGCCCGCGACCACCGAGCTTCCAAGCAACCCTTCCCGGCCTATCATCGCGATCTCGATGGCGCTTCCACCGCCGATACCGGTGATCAGCGAGACCACTCCGCTTTCGGGAAAGACGGCCTGTTCGACCCTGTCGCCGGCGTGGAGAAGGTAGTCTCCCGCATGCAATTCGATAGATCGCAGTGGGGAGAGGAGAGCTATCTCGTCACGGGTGAGAGTCGATAAGACGTGATTCCTGAACTCAGCCATCTGCATGCCGAATGGCGTCCTCGCTGGATCTTCTCCCTCGCTTTCCTTTTGTACCGCCGTTCCGCGGCCGCTCACATTAACGTATGTTAGCCAAGGGAATCGATCTCAGCCGAAGACAAACAGCTCGTAGGGTGGGCAAAATCGCCTGGCCCAGTGTCGATGGTGCGCCGTGTCGGCGAGCGATCCCCGGTCGCCGCCGGGGACAGGTTTTGCCCACGCAGGGCCGCCCACGTGGGCACCGCGCGAGATTTTTCATGCGCGGAATATTTGGGGTGCGCGCCTTAGCCCACCCTGCGAGCTATCGCTAACGCGCTTCGCTGGTTATTGCGGCTCTATACCGGCCTCGTGGATCACCCTGCTCCACAAGGCCGTTTCCTCAGCAAAATATTTGGCCGTCTCGGCCCGCGAGGTTGCTCCCGGCTCGAGCGAGATATTCTGCAACATCGCGCGGACCTCTTTTTGGTTGAGAATCGCCACGACGTCGCGGTTGATCTTCTCCGCAATCGCCGGAGGAGTGGCCGGGGGTGCCGCGAGCCCGAACCAGGTGATCGACTTGAAACCCGGGAGTCCGGATTCCGCAATGGTCGGCACCTCGGGGACAATGTCGGCGCGCCGCAGAT
>Ga0209217_1000038_pt1 | contig 26562 bp, 24 predicted proteins | sample JacPinW_OM3H0_M2_FD_187957 | JGI IMG/M metagenome (GOLD analysis project Ga0209217, IMG submission 187957) | Forest soil microbial communities from Algoma, Ontario, Canada - Jack Pine, Ontario site 1_JW_OM3H0_M2 (SPAdes) (version 2) | ecosystem: Environmental > Terrestrial > Soil > Boreal...
CTGCGGCCATAGGAGAGCCAAATGCCCAAGCTGAAGACCAAGTCAGGCGCTAAAAAGCGCTTCAAGGTGACTGCCACCGGCAAAGTGATGGCCGCCCAGCGCGGCAAGCGCCACGGCATGATCAAGCGGACGAAGAAACAGATTCGTCAGCTCCGCGGCACCCGCGTGCTGTTCAAGACCGACGGCGACAACATCAAGAAGTATTTCTTGCCGAACGCCTGATCGCGACAGCGATCGCGGTTTTGACTTGCCGAGCCGCGTCCGCGCGGCGATCCCGTCATCTATTTTAGAACTCAAGGAACCACGTCATGTCTCGCGTCAAACGCGGTGTGACCTCTCACGCCAAGCACAAGAAAGTCTACAAGGCCGCCAAGGGCTTTTACGGCCGTCGCAAGAACACCATCCGCGCCGCCAAGGCCGCCGTCGAAAAGGCCGGGCAATACGCCTTCCGCGACCGCAAGCGCAAGAAGCGCACGTTCCGTGCGCTGTGGATTCAGCGCCTCAACGCCGCGGTGCGCCCGTTCGGCATGACCTACAGCGTGTTTATCAACGGCCTGTCCAAGTCCGGCATCACGGTCGACCGCAAGGTGCTGTCGGATCTCGCCATCAACGAGCCGGCGGCGTTCCAGGCGATCGCCGAAAAGGCCAAGGCGGCGCTGGCGGCCTGAGGCTTCGCCCCATTTGCGCTCTGCAAAGTTTCGAAGCCGTCATGGCCGGGCTTGTCCCGGCCATCCACGTCTTCGCTTCATGCGAGCGCTGTAAGACGTGGAAGCCCGGCATCGCAGACAAGTTTACGCAGTCTGCGTAAAGCAGACATGCTATGGCCGGGTATCATGGAGCTAGGAGCACTGGCTTAGCATCCTAGCAAAGAGGGATTGCTATGTCCGACCTCGCTAAACTCGAATCACAAATCCTCGCCGACGTAGCCGCCGCGAACGACGAAGCCGCCCTGGAAGCCGTGCGCGTCGCGGCGCTCGGCAAGAAGGGCTCGATCTCGGCACTGCTGGCAACGCTCGGCAAGATGTCGCCTGACGAGCGCAAGACCGAAGGCGCCAAGATCAACCTGGCCAAGGATGCCGTGACGGAGGCGCTGGCCGCGCGGCGCGAAATATTGAAATCCGCCGCATTGGATGCGCGGCTGGCGTCGGAGACCATCGACGTCACGCTGCCGCTCCGCGAGACATCAGCCGAAGCGGGGCGCATTCATCCGCTCAGCCAGGTGATGGACGAGCTGACCGCGATTTTCGCGGATATGGGATTTGCCATCGCCGAAGGTCCCGACATCGAGACCGACGATTATAACTTTACAAAGCTGAATTTCCCTGAAGGTCATCCGGCGCGGGAGATGCACGATACGTTCTTCTTCAATCCGAAGCCCGACGGCTCGCGGATGCTGCTGCGTACTCACACCTCCCCGGTGCAGGTGCGCACCATGCTCACCCAGAAGCCGCCGATCCGCATCATCTGTCCGGGCCGCACCTACCGCATCGATTCCGACGCCACCCACACGCCGCAATTTCACCAGGTCGAGGGCCTCGTGATCGACAAGGGCTCGCATCTCGGCCACCTCAAATGGATCCTGCACGAATTCTGCAAGGCCTTCTTCGAGGTCGATCACATCAACATGCGTTTCCGCCCCTCATTCTTTCCGTTCACCGAGCCGTCGCTCGAGGTCGACATCCAGTGCCGGCGCGACAAGGGCGAGATCCGCTTTGGCGAAGGCGAAGACTGGATGGAGATTTTGGGCTGCGGCATGGTGCATCCGAACGTGCTGCGCGCCTGCGGCATCGATCCCGACGTCTACCAGGGTTTTGCCTGGGGCATGGGCATCGACCGCATCGCGATGCTCAAATATGGCATTTCCGACCTGCGGCAATTGTTCGCCAACGATATCCGCTGGCTCAATCACTACGGCTTCAAGCCGCTTGAGATCCCGACGCTAGCGGGAGGATTGAGCTCGTGAATTTGGTCGCCGTTGAGTTCGAGTGCGCCGTCGATACTGCCGTTGCGGAGAGAACCCCCACCCTAGTCCTCCCCCGCAAGCGGGAGAGGGAACAGACCGCGTTTGGGGCGAGCAGCAGTGCATCCATTCGGCGAGGTGAGCCCCCTCTCCCGCTTGCGGGGGAGGGTTGGGGTGGGGGTGTCGCCGCATCGGAGGTCTCGATGGAGGGAAAGAAGCCGACATGGAAGGTCTCTTCCAGGCTGCGCTCCAACGCGCGGGCGCTTAGAAAAAATTCCACCGACGCCGAACGAATCCTCTGGTCGGAACTCCGCGATCACCGGCTCAACGGCGCCGGCTTCCGCCGTCAGGTCCCGATTCAAAACTTCGTCGCCGATTTCACGTGTCATGCAGCAAAGCTGGTGATCGAACTCGACGGCGGACAGCATTTTTCCGATCAGGCCGAGCAGGCAGATGATGCACGTTCGGCTGCGATCGAAGCTCAGGGCTTCAAGGTTCTGCGCTTCAGCAATCACGACGTCATGACCAATCGCGCGGGCGTGCTCGAAACAATTGCCGCTGCCGTTGCGGAGAGAGCCCCCACCCTGACCCTCCCCCGCAAGCGGGAGAGGGGAGAAGAGAAGCCCGCCGGGAAACAGTCATCATGAAATTCACCCTCTCCTGGCTGAAGGAGCATCTCGACACCGACGAGCCGTTGGAAAAGCTCGCGGAAAAACTCACTATGATTGGACTCGAGGTCGAGAGCATCGAGGACAGGGCGACGGCGCTTAAACCGTTCACCATTGCGCGCGTCATTTCGGCCGAGCAGCATCCGAATGCGGATCGTTTGCGGGTCTGCATGGTCGATCCCGGAAACGGTGCCGCACCGGTGCAAGTCGTCTGCGGCGCGCCAAATGCACGCGCGGGCCTTGTCAGCGTGTTCTCGCCTCCCGGCACTTTCATTCCCGGCAAGGACATCACGCTCAGCGTCGGCACCATCCGCGGCGTCGAGAGCCGCGGCATGCTGTGCTCGGCGGCCGAATTGCAAATCTCCGAGGATCACGACGGCATCATGGAGCTGCCGGCCGACGCGCCAATCGGCGCCCCATACGCCGCGTGGGCCGGGCTCGGCGATCCCGTGCTGGAAATCAACCTGACACCGAACCGGCAGGATTGCACCGGCGTCCACGGCATCGCCCGCGATCTTGCGACTGCCGACATGGGCAAATTCAAGGACCCGGTGATCCGCCCGATCAAGGGCGAATTCCCCTGTCCGGTGAAGGTGACGGTCGAGGATGCCCATTTGTGTCCCGGTTTCGCCTTGCGGCTGGTGCGCGGCGTCAAGAACGGGCCCTCGCCGGAATGGCTGCAGAAGCGTCTGATCTCGATCGGCTTGCGGCCGATCAATGCGCTGGTCGATATCACCAACTTCATGACCTATGACCGCGCCCGACCGCTGCATGTGTTCGACGCGGCCAAGGTAAAGGGCAATCTGACCGTGCGCCGCGCCCGCGACGGCGAGACGCTGCTGGCGCTCGACGGCCGCACCTACACGCTCGACCCGAGCGTCTGCGTGATCGCGGATGATCACGGCGTCGAATCGCTCGCCGGCATCATGGGTGGCGAAGCCTCCGGCTGTTCGGAAGAGACCACCGACGTGCTGATCGAATCGGCGCTGTGGAACGAGATCAACATCGCCCAGACCGGCCGCAAGCTCGGCATCAATTCGGACGCGCGCTATCGCTTCGAGCGCGGCGTCGATCCGGCTTTCATGGTGCCGGGGCTCGAAATGGCGACAAAACTGGTGATGGAGATGTGCGGCGGCACGCCATCCGAAAATATCGTGGTCGGCAAAACCTTCGGCGACGATCGCGTGATCGATTTTCCGCTTTCTGAGGTCAAGCGCCTCGCCGGCATCGATGTGCCACTGCCTGAAGTGAAAATGATCCTCACCCGTCTCGGCTTCATGGTGGCCGGCAATGGGCCGGTGGTGAAGATCGCAGTCCCGTCCTGGCGCACCGATGTGCACGGCAAGGCCGACATCGTCGAGGAGATCGTGCGCATCGTCGGCGTCGACAAGGTGCCGATGACGCCGTTCGAGCGCGGCGACGCGCCGCGCAAGCCGGTGCTTAACCCGATCCAGCTGCGCACCCGCCGCGCCAAGCGCGCACTCGCCGCGCGCGGCATGGTCGAGGCGGTGACATGGTCGTTCATCTCAAAACCGCAGGCCGAATTGTTCGACCGCGATCCGCCGCTTCACGCGCAGGCCAACCGCCGCGGGCATCCCGAGCTGTCGCTGGCCAATCCAATCGCGGCCGATATGTCCGATATGCGGCCGAGCCTGGTGCCCGGTCTCGTGACCGCGGGGCAGGCCAATATCGACCGGGGCTTTTCCGATCTCGCTCTGTTCGAAGTCGGTCAGGTCTTCACTAGCGATAGTCCGGAGGGCGAGCTGATAGCGGCGGCGGGTGTTCGCCACGGCTTTGCCTCATCGAAGGGCATCGGGCGGCACTGGTCCGGCTCGGCGACGGCCGACGCGTTCGACGCCAAGGCCGATGCGCTTGCGGTGCTGTCGGCCGCCGGTGCGCCGATGCAGGCACTGCAGATCGTGCCCGGCGGTCCCGACTGGCTGCATCCGGGGCGCTCCGGCACCATCCAGATCGGACCGCAAAACGTGCTGGGCTATTTTGGCGAGTTGCATCCGCGCGCATTGGAAGCGCTTCGCGCCGACGGGCCGCTGATCGCGTTCGAGGTGATCCTCGACCGCATTCCCGACGCCAGGCAAAAGCCGACCCGCGCCAAGCCGCTGCTCGAGCTCTCGCCGTTCCAGCCGGTGTCGCGCGACTTTGCGTTCATCGTCGGTCGGAGCGTCAAGGCCGGCGATATCGTCCGCGCGGCGCAAGGCGCGGACAGGAAGCTGATCACGGACGTCACGGTGTTCGACGTCTACGAAGGCAAGGGCATCGACGAGGATAAGAAATCCATCGCGATTGCCGTGACGATCCAGCCACGGGAAAAGACCCTAACCGACCAGGAGATCGAGGCGGTCGCGGCGAAGATCGTGGCTGAAGTGACGAAGAAGACCGGCGGCACGCTGCGGGGATGAGCCTTATTGGCCTGATTCCGGCCGATGTCAGCATCTACGCCGCCCTCGCCATCTGCGCGATCGCTTTCGTATCGGGAACCGCGCGCGGATTTTCCGGCTTCGGCTCGGCGCTGATCTTCATGCCGCTCGCAAGCAGCATGGCGGCGCCGCGCCTGGTCGCCGCCCTGTTGCTCATCATCGATTTTGTCGCCGCCGCGCCGCTGGTTCCCAATGCGTGGAAGCATGCCGACCGCAAGGCGACCGCGGTGATGGTGTTGGGCGCCTTGATCGGCGTGCCCATCGGCACCTATTTCCTGAGCCGGCTCGATCCGGTGACGACGCGCTGGATCATTTCCGCCTTCGTGTTTGCGCTCTTGCTGCTGCTGTTATCCGGCTGGCGCTATCGCGGGAAGGATCATCCGACGCTTTCCGTCGGCATCGGCGGCTTGTCCGGCTTTTGCAGTGGCCTCGCGCAGACCGGCGGGCCGCCGATCGTGGGCTATTGGCTCGGCCGGCCGATCGCCTCGAAAATCGCCCGCGCCAACATCCTGTTGTTCTTCGGCGCTTCCGACTTCTTTTCCGCGGTAAGCTATTCGCTCACAGGCCTGATCACATCAGACGCCATCCGATTATCGTTTCTGGTCGGCCCGGTCTACGCGATCGGCGTCTGGTTCGGCGCTTCCCTGTTCGGCCGCGCCAGCGAGAGGCTGTTTCGCGCCATCTGCTACGCTTTGATCGCTGCGGCCGTGATCATCGGCCTGCCCGCGCTTGACGGCGTGCTGCGCTGAGATGCTTGTGCGGCGCGCGGATGCGGCGCTAGGGTGCCGCAGATATTTCAAGGAGAGAGCGCCATGATCGACCGCCGTGATGTGCTGAAGCTCGCGCTTGGTAGCGCCGCGGCGATCGCCGCGCCGGCGGCGTTTGCGCAGACGCCGGCAAAGCCGCGCACGCGAATCGTTTTCCTGGGTACCAAGGGTGGGCCGCGCATCGGCATCGGCGCCTCCAATGCTGCCAATCTCGTTATGGTGAACGATACGCCGTTCGTGATCGATTGCGGCATGGGCGTGAGCCGCCAATTGGTCGCGGCCGGCGTGCCGATACCTTCGGTGAAGTATATTCTGATCAGCCATCACCATTCCGATCACAACCTCGAATACGGCAACCTGTTTTACAATGCCTGGGTTGCCGGCCTGTCGACGCCGATCCATTCATTCGGCCCCAAGGGCATCGAAGCGATGACAAAAACCTATTGGGAGCTGAACAGGTTCGACGTCGAGACCCGGATCGAGGACGAAGGCCGCCCCGATCCGCGCAAGTTGCTAATCGCCAAGGACATCACCGAGGACGGCGTGGTGCTGCAGACCGAGGACGTGAAGGTAACGGCGTTCCGCACGCCGCATCCGCCGATAACAGACAATTTTGCCTATAAGTTCGAGACGCCGGATGGCACCATCGTGTTCTCCAGCGACACCGCCTACAATCCGAAGCTCGCGGAGTTCGCGAAGGGAGCCGACGTGCTGGTGCATGAATGCCTCTATTTGCCCGCAGTCGACCGCCTCGTTGCCAAGACCAAGAACGGCGCCACGCTGAAGAAGCATCTGCTCGATAGCCACACCACGACCGAAGACGTCGGCCGCATCGCTGCGGCGGCGAACGTGAAAGTGCTGGTGCTCAGCCATTTCGTGCCGGGCGACGATCCGCTCGTGACCGACGACAACTGGACCGAGGGCGTGAAGAAGAATTTTTCCGGCCGTATCATCCTCGCCAAGGATCTGATGCAACTGGCGCTGCCGGTTTAAGCGCGTAGTGCGCAGCTCAATTGATCGGCGCACCCGACCCCGATCGGCGCCGGCGTTTTGCCCCCGAAGTCGGCGCGGCCACGGGCTCGGTGTCCTTGAGCGCGCCGATCTTGCGCAGCGCCGCGTCGGCGGCGCGCTCGCCGCTTTCCCAGGCACCGTCGACTGTTCCCCACAGCGTTTCGTGGGTCGCTTCGCCCGCGAGGAACAAATAGCCGAGCGGCTCGGTGAGGAGTTTTCGCGATACCTGCGCGCCCGGCGCGGCCGACGACATGGCGCCGAGCGCGAACGGTGCGGCGTTCCAGCGGGTCGCGCTCGATTTCTTCACCGCAGAAGCCGCCTCGCTGCCGAACAGTTTTGTCAGCCACTCGACGGCAAACGCCACCATCGCCTTTTCGCCCTGGCCCGAGAGATCGCGGCCGAACGAGCCCGCGACGTCGATCGAACACAGCGACGACCCTCCGATGTTGGCAAACAACAGCGCCGTCCGGGTCGAATTGCTCTGCTCGATGATGATGTCGTCGCGCCCCAGTCCCAACGGATTGCCCGGCATTTGCAGGGCGATGTGGTCATAGCTGCCGAGACTCAGTTTGGCCGCGGCATCCAGCTGACGCTTCGGAAGATCCGGCGTGAATTTGATAGTGCCGGAGGTCAAGACGTTGCTCGATACCGTGATGATCGCGGCCCGCGCGGCGATCTTGCCCGCTTGCGTCTCCACCGTGACATCGCGGCCGCTCCAGGTGATACGGCTTACCGGCGTCGACAGCGAAACCGGCATTTGCTCGCCAAGCTTTGCGATCAACGTCCCCAGGCCTTGGCGGCAGGCGACCACTGTGTTGCGCTCCTGCGCACGGGCCTTGTCGACCACGGAGATGTCTTTCAGGTCCTTGCCGGCGAAGTTGGCGCCGAGCACGAATTCCATGGTCCCCGCCCAGTCGCCGAGGTCCTTTGGCAGAATTGACGCGCAGGACACATCGCCCTTGCCGCCGCGCGAAGCCTCATCGACCGCGCGGTTGGCGCGAACCAGGGCGGCCAAAAACTCCTCGGTCTCGCCGGCGCGTGCGTTGCGGCGGCCGACCCGGATCTTTGGGCCGAACGGCATGGTCGAGATGTCGAGCCCGGCATTGCGCGCGAGCTTTATCATGGGATTGGTATCTGGACTGCCCATCCACCGCGCGCCGCGCTCGAACGGCACGCCGAACGTCGCGCTATCGGTCTGGCAGCGGCCGCCGATCCGGTCCGTCGCCTCCACCACAATGACCTTGCGATTGGTCGCGATGATCCGCCGCGCCGCAGCAATGCCGGCAACACCCGCGCCGATCACGACAATGTCAGCTTCGCGCGGCAACGGCGCCGCCCATGCGCGGGCGCCGAGCAACGGCGCCGCCGCAAGGACCGCAGACGCCGACAGGAAATCGCGGCGCGTCATTGTCATGTCATGGTTTCCGAAGCTTTGAAAATACAGAGAACATCTAGCGAACTTGCCGCATCCCGTCGCCCACAGCAACCATCATGGTGAATCAAACATGATTGATCCATTTCGGCCATGAACTAAATTGCAACGGCTTTCGACCATGATAAGGAAACATAAAAAGCAGCCGTAAAAGGCCGCTGGGGGAAAGGTTGTCATGGGCTCCGTGCTCGATACCGTCGGCAAGCTGATCGCGAGGTACCTCGAGAAGGAGGTACCGGGCTATGAGCCGTTCACACCGAGCGATCCAGAGCATTTGCGCGGCATCATCGAGCAGGGCGACGTGCTGCTGGTCGAGGGCAATAACCGGGTTTCCGGCATCATCAAATATCTCACCCAGTCGACCTGGTCGCACGCCGCGCTTTATGTCGGCCCGATCGAGGGCGCGGAAGAGCCCAGCGGCGAGCCGCATGTCCTGATCGAGGCCAATATCGGCGAGGGCGTGACGTCGGCGCCGCTATCGAAATATTTTCCCTATCACACGCGGCTGTGCCGGCCAGTCGGGCTGTCATTCGAGGACCGCTACACGGTGTGCCGCTACGCCATCAACCGGATCGGCTTCGGCTACGACACCAAGAACATTCTCGACCTGATGCGGTTTCTGATTCCGCTGCCGATCCCGCAGCGCTGGCGGCGGCGGATGATCGCGTTCGGCTCCGGCGATCCCACCAAAATCATCTGCTCGGCCTTGATCGCGCAGGCCTTCGACGCCGTGCGCTATCCGATCCTGCCGAGGATCACGCGCGCGGGCTCAAAGCAGGCCCGGCGCGAAATCCTGCACATCCGCGATTCGTCGCTCTACATGCCGCGCGATTTCGACATCTCGCCCTATTTCGAAATCGTCAAACCCACCATCGTGCACGGCTTTGACTACACCGCCTTGCACTGGGCTGACAAGCAAAAGCCGCTCCGGGAGGTAGCGGGCGAATTCGGCCCGTTTCCAGAAGCGATCGACGCGCCGCCGCTTGTTCCTGAAAAGATTGACCAAGAAACGCCGGTTCCGGCTGAACAAGTGACTTTCGTTGTCCAAGAGACGACGCTGGTCGAGTGCATCTCCATCTCGGAGCATGTCATGGTCGTCGAACATGGTCCGGAGCACGGCGCCCCGCCGCGCGAGCGGGCGCCGACGACTTAGGGCACCTTCCAGATTAAGCAGCCACGCTTGTTTTCCCGGCGGGCAGCCCGGCGCGGGCGAGGCCGCCATACAGCGTCTCATTGGGCATTTCCGATCGCAGGATCGCGCGCACCGCGATCAATTTCTCGATATCGATGCCGGTATTGAACCCCTTGCTTTCGCAGAGGAACACCAAATCCTCAAACACCACATTGCCGGTGGCGCCCGGCGCAAACGGGCAGCCGCCCAAACCGCCGAGCGAACCGTCGAGGATGCCCGCGCCGGCGTCCAGCGCCGCAGAGGCGTTGGCGATCCCCATGCCTCTGGTGTCGTGCAAGTGAACACAGACCGGTTTGGAGCCGGATATTTTCACAATCGCTTTGGTCAGTTCTGCCACCTGCTTGGGCCCGGCGTAACCAACAGTATCGGCGATGGCGACGAAATCGACGCCGGCCTCGAGGCATTTTTCGGCGATCCGCATCACCTCACGCGGGTCCACCGGACCCGTAATCGAACAGCCCAGCGCCATCGATATCGCGGCATTGACAATCGGCTTGTGGCCGCTCGCATCGCGCAACTCGCAAAGCCGCTTTATGTTGGCGATGGCCTGCTCGCGCGAGCGGTTGGCATTGGCCTGGCTGTGCTCCTCGGTGGCGGAGACCACCGAAGCGATCTCGGCAACGCCTGAGGCCAGCGCTTCGTTGACGCCACGCTCGTTGAGCGCCAGTGCGACGCCGTGCGTATCCGGCAGCGTTGCCACGGTCTTGACGATCTCGCGCACATCGGCGAATTGCGGAAATGTCTTTGCGGGCAGGAACGAGCCGACTTCAAAATGCCGCACGCCGGCGGCGTATTCGTCGCGCACCCAGCGCTGCTTCGCCGCGGTCGAGGGAAACGTCTTTACCAGTTGCAGGCCATCGCGCAGGCCTACCTCACGCAAGCTGACGCGATCGTCGGGATAGACGTGTTTGACTTGGGTCATGCGAGCCTCGCCGCGGTTTTGCCGGTTGCGGAAAATTCGGTGGCCTCGAGCTCGGCGCGGATCGCCGACGTATCGGCGCCGAGAACCGGCACTTTTAGTCCCTCGCCGAGGCTGGCGCCGTTCCACTCGATCGGAAGCGCGGGCACGCGGAACGGCTCGCCATCGACATTGATGTTGTTGACGAGGCCGCCGGGGCGCAGCACGTGCGGGTCATTAAACAGATCTTCGGGGCGGTTGATCGGCGAGAAGCAGATGTTGAGCCGGTCGAGCACCGCGGAAAGCGCCGCCGCGTTCCATTTTTTTATCACCTCGGCGGCGCGCGGAATAATCCGCCCCCGTGCCATAATACGATCGGTCGTGGTGCGCAGCGCCGGATCATCCAAAAATTCCGTCATGCCAAATTCCCGGCAAAAGCTCTGCCAGTGGCCTTCAGTGACGACGCCGATGAAAATGCGTTCGCCGCTAGCCGTCTCAAAAATATCGTAGATCGGCCAGGCGTGCTCGCGCTCCGGCATCGAGCGCGGTTTGTTGCCGGTCATCTCATATTCGACCATGTGCTGCGCCACCAGGAACAGGCAGTTTTCAAACAGGCCGATGCGGATGTCGGCACCTTTGGCGCCGCCGCGCTTCTGATAGAGCGCGGCCAGGATGCCGATCACCCCAAACATGCCGCCCATGATGTCGTTCGCCGACGACCCGACCCGCTGCGGTTTTGCAACCGTCCCGGTCATGGTGGCCAGTCCCGACATCATCTGCACGACCTCGTCGAGCGCCGGGCGATGCTCATAGGGGCCGGACAGAAAGCCTTTGTGGCCCACGACGATCAGCTGCGGATACTGGCGGCGCAGTTCATCCGCGCCAAGCCCCTGCTTTTCCAGTTGCCCATCGCGAAAATTTTCAAGGAACACATCGGCGCTGGCGAGCAGCCGATGCATCGTCTCGCGGTCCTCAGGCTTTGCAAAGTCGAGCACGACGCTGCGTTTGCCCCGGTTGAACAGCGGGAAGAACGCCGTCCCCATGCCGCCGAGCGTGCGCGTCTTATCGCCTGCTGATGGTTCGACCTTGATGACCTCGGCGCCCAGCTGCGCCAGGATCATGCCGCAGGTCGGTCCCATCACCATGTGGGTCATCTCAATGACCCGTACGCCCGTCAATGGCAGGTCCGGCGTGCTCATTGGCGTCTCCCAGGGGGTTCCCCAAAACTTCGGTTTGCAAGGCAAATTAGGCTTCCGAGCGCTATCTGCTAAATATACACATAGCAAGCGACGACCAAAAGCGCGCGGGGCAACGCTGCAATGCGTCCCGCGCGCGAAAGAACGATACAGGGGAGGACATCATGAGCGCCGTCGGCATCGACGCTGGACTTGATATTGCAGCTAGTGGCGGCGGGGCCGATGAGATATCGCGGCGGCTCGAAAGCCTGCCGGCGTCATCCTATCTGTGGCGGCTTGTGATCCTGCTGTCGCTCGGCGGCTGCTTTGAAATCTACGACCTGTTTTTCACCGGCTATATCGCGCCGGGCCTCATCCGTAGCGGGCTATTGACCACTACGACACAGGCCTTTTTCGGCTTTTCGGGGATCGGCGCCTTTGTGGCCGCCACCTTTGCCGGATTGTTCGTCGGCACTTTTTTTCTTGGGTTTCTCGCCGACCGGTTCGGGCGACGGGCGATTTTTACCTATGCCCTGCTCGGCTATTCCGCAGCATCGGTGGTGATGGCCTGCCAGACCACTTCCGAGGGCCTGTTGCTTTGGCGGTTCATCGCCGGAATCGGCATTGGCGTCGAGATCATCACCATCGACGCCTATATCACCGAACTCGTGCCGAGCCGGATGCGTGGCCGCGCGTTCGCGGTCAATCAATCTTTGATGTTCATCTCGGTCCCCGTCGTCGCGTTTCTGGCGTGGTGGCTGGTGCCGTTGTCGCCTTACGGCGTCGATGGCTGGCGCTGGGTGGTTCTGATTGGCGCCGCCGCCAGCATGATGATCTGGGTGTTGCGGCTGTTGGTGCCGGAAAGCCCGCTCTGGCTTGCGCGCCATGGCCGAACAGAAGAGGCGATCAAAGTCCTCAGGAAGTTGGAGGCCTCGACTGGTGCCGCTGCTGCGCGTCCAGAGAGAATGCCGGATGCATCGCCCGCGCGCCGAGTGAGAGAGGCGAGTTTTGCGGATCTGTTCAGACCGCCATACCTCTCCCTCGTCGTGCTGTTCATGGTGTTCAATTTCTGCCAGGCGTTCGGCTTCTACGGCTTTGCCAATTGGGTGCCGACACTGTTGGTCGAAAAAGGCATCACGGTTACAAAAAGCCTGCAATATTCCTTCATCGTCGCGTTCGCCTATCCGATCGCGCCGCTGCTCGCCGCGAGCTTTGCCGACCGGCTCGAGCGGAAATGGATCATCTGCGGCGCCTGCGTGGCGATCATCGCATTTGGCTTGGCGTTTTCGCAATTCACGGAAGCCACGCTGTTGATCACGAGCGGCGTGCTGCTGACGGCTGCGAACATGACCATGTCCTACGCCTATCACGCCTATCAGACCGAAGTGTTTCCGACCTCGATCCGCGCACGGGCGTCGGGTCTCGTCTATTCGATGAGCCGGATCAGCGCGATGTTTTCGGGTTTTATTGTCGCCTACATGCTGAGAGTGGCCGGCGTCAACGGCGTGTTCGGCCTGATTACGTCAGCGATGATCCTCGTGATCATCACGATCGCGACCTTCGGCCCGAATGTGCGCGGCAAACCGCTCGACGCCGTGTAGATCAGAACGGCAGCGCGACGTCGTATTTGATCTCCTTGAGGATGACGTTGGTCCGGACGTGGCGGAGGCCGGGAATCTTGAACATGAAGTCGTCCAGAAACCGGTTGTAGGCCGCCATGTCGCTGACGACGACCCGGAGGTGGAAATCAGCATCGCCGGTGGTCGCAAAACACTCCAAAACCTCCGGCCGTTTTCGGACGCGCATGACGAATTGCGAGACGAATTTCTCGTCGTGCCGGTCGAGCGACACATGCAGAATGGCCGACATCGAAAATCCGGCCTTCTCGCGATCCACCAGTGCCGTGTAGCGTGCGATGACGCCTTCCGCCTCCAGCGCAGCAACCCGGCGCCAGCAGGCGGAGGAGGACATGTTGACGCTATCAGCCAGTTGCTGGTTGCTCTGACGGCTGTCCCTTTGCAGATGCAGCAACAGCCGGCCATCAAGCGGATCGATCATTTTTGTCAGACTCCTGCCCTGGATATTCTCTCCAAAATATCGATATTTGCCGGATAATCCTACCTAGAAGCGGCTTACGGACGGGAAAATAGAAATCTTCTACCTGCCGAAACGATAGATACTTCTATGGGCACCCCCCAGCGGGAGGATGGACATGTCAGACACCATCGATACGCCGAAGGCAAGGTTCGACGATTATTCGCTTCTCGACCGCTACACCCGACAGACCGGACGGGTGTTCCTCACCGGCACCCAAGCTCTCGTCCGCATCCTGCTCGATCAGCGCGACCGCGATATCGCTGACGGAATCAACAGCGCCGGTTTTGTCTCAGGCTATCGCGGCTCGCCGCTCGGCGGCGTCGATCTCGAGCTTTGGCGCGCGCAAAAATTCCTGAAGCAACGACACATCGAATTCCTTCCCGCCGTCAATGAGGACCTCGCGGCGACCGCGGTGTTGGGCTCGCAACAGGTCGAGAGCCATCCGCAACGCGAGGTCGATGGCGTATTCGGCCTCTGGTACGGCAAAGGTCCCGGTGTCGATCGTTCGGGCGATGCGCTGAAGCACGGCAACGCCTACGGCTCCTCGCCGCATGGCGGCGTGCTGGTCGTCGCCGGCGACGACCACGGCTGTGTGTCCTCCTCGATGCCGCACCAGTCCGACGTCGCCTTCATGGCGTGGTTCGTGCCGACGCTCAATCCGGCTGATGTCGCCGAATATCTTGCCTTTGGCGAATACGGCTATGCGCTGAGCCGTTTTTCCGGAATGTGGACGGGCTTTAAGGCGATTTCGGAAACCGTGGAATCCTGCGCGTCGGTCGATCTCCCCGCGCGGCGCGTTTTCGTTCGGCCAGACTTCAGTATGCCGCCGGGCGGCTTGCACTACCGCTGGCCTGATTTGCCAGGCCCGCAAATCGAGCAGCGTCTCGAACACAAGAAAAATGCGGTACTCGCCTTCGCCAAAGCGAACCCGATCGACCGTAGGATCTACGACATTCCGGAGGCGACTTACGGAATCGTCACGACCGGCAAGGGTCATCTCGATCTGATGGAAGCCTTGCGGCTGCTCGACCTCACCGACACCGAATGCCGTCGGCTCGGCATCGACATCTACAAGGTCGGCATGGTGTGGCCGCTGGCGCATCACGACGCACTGGAATTCGTCCGAGAAAAGCGCGAGATCCTGGTGATCGAGGAGAAGCGCGGCATCATCGAAAGCCAGTTCAAGGAGTATTTTTACGACTATCCCGGCCACAAGCCGGAGCGGATGGTCGGCAAATACGACGAGAACAACACTCCACTGGTGCCATGGGTCGGCGAATTGTCGCCCCGCCTGCTGGCGCCGATCGTGGCGCGGCGTCTGGATGCGATCTTTCCGGGCCTTGACCTTCAGGCGAGGGCGGAAAACCTTGTCGCAGAAAACACCGCGATCCCCGAGATTTCCGGCGCGACCCGCACACCGTATTTCTGCTCCGGCTGTCCGCACAATACGTCGACAAAAGTTCCCGAAGGCTCGCACGCGCTCGCCGGCATCGGTTGCCATTTCATGGCGAGCTGGATGGATCGCGAGACGACGTCGCTGATCCAGATGGGCGGCGAAGGCGTGAACTGGGCGGCCTCCTCGCTCTTCACCGGCCGCAACCACGTCTTCCAAAATCTCGGCGAAGGCACCTATTATCATTCGGGATCGATGGCGATCCGCCAGGCGGTCGCCGCCAAGACCAACATCACCTACAAAATTCTGTTCAACGATGCGGTCGCGATGACCGGAGGTCAACCGGTCGATGGACCGATCAGCGTTCATGGCATCGCCCACGAAGTCCGCGCCAACGGCGTTGCGCGGATCGCGTTTGTTTCGGACGATCCCGAAAAATTCGACGCGCGAAAATTTCCTGATGGCGTCACTTTCCATCCGCGCGAAAATCTCGACGCGGTTCAGCGCGAGCTGCGCGAGATTCCCGGCGTCACGGTCCTGATCTATGAGCAGGAATGCGCCACCGAAAAACGCCGCCGCCGAAAACGCGGCCAGTTGGTCGATCCACCAAAGTTTGCTTACATCAACGATCTCGTGTGCGAGGGATGCGGCGACTGCTCGGTCGAGTCCAATTGTCTCAGCGTCGAGCCGAAGGAAACGCCGTTCGGCCGCAAGCGCCAGATCAACCTGTCCTCATGTAACAAGGACTTTTCCTGCCTGAACGGCTTTTGCCCGAGCTTTGTCACGGTCGAAGGCGCAACGCGGCGCAAGAAGCGAGCAGAAATCGACTTGCTGTCTCGGGCCGATGCGCTTGCGGAACCCAAACCCGCCGAGATGACAAAACCTTTCAACCTGCTCGTCACCGGTGTCGGCGGCACCGGCGTGATCACCGTCGGCGCTTTGGTCGCGATGGCGGCGCATCTTGAGAGCAAGGGCGCCTCGGTGCTCGATTTTACCGGTTTTGCGCAGAAATTCGGGCCGGTGCTGAGCTTCATCCGGCTGTCGGCGAACCCCGGCGACATCAATCAGGTCCGTATCGATCAGGGCTCGGCCGACGCCCTAATCGGCTGCGACATCGTCGTCAGCTCATCATCGAAGGCAATGGCGACGTACCGTCCGGAGATGCGCGCGGTCATCAATACGGCGGAGATGCCGACCGGCGACATTGTGCGGAACCGGGACGCAAGTCTCAACGGAGCCCTGCGGTTGCAAAGCATCGAGCGCGCCATTGGACCCGAAAATATCCGGAGCTTTGATGCCAACCGGATGTCGGAGGCGCTGTTCGGCGATACCGTGTTTGCCAACGTGATCATGCTCGGCGCGGCCTGGCAGCAGGGCCTGGTTCCCCTTTCGAGGGAGGCCTTGATGCGGGCAATCGAACTGAATGGCGTCGCCGTCGAACAGAACAGCCAAGCTTTTGCGAGTGGCCGCCTTGCGATCGCCGACAAAAACTTCATCGCGTCGCTATTGGGGCACGCGCCGACGGAGGAGACCCTGGACCAGATCATTGCGCGCCGCGCGGATTTTCTCGCCTCCTATCAGGACAGCCGATATGCCGAGCGCTACCGAGAATTCGTGAACGGAATTGGTGCCGCTGAACGCGATCGGGTACCCGATTCGCAGTCGCTCACCATTGCCGTGGCGCGCTCGCTGTTCAAACTCATGGCCTATAAGGACGAGTACGAGGTCGCGCGCCTGCACACGCAGACCGGATTTCAGGAAAAATTGCGGCAAGAGTTCGAGGGCAATTTTGCGATAAAATATCATCTCGCGCCGCCCATACTGCCGGCGGGCAAGGATGCACGCGGCAGGCCATTGAAGCGGCAGTTCGGAGCTTGGATCGAGCCCGCGTTTCGAATGCTCGCACATCTGAAGAGGTTGCGCGGAACGCCGTTGGACATCTTCGGCTACACGCGCGAGCGCCGGGTGGAACGAAACTTGATCGGATGGTACGAATCCCTCTTGACGGAATTACTGCCTCTTCTACATGCGGAGACTGTCGGGCCGCTGGCTGAGATCGCAGCTCTGCCGATGGAGATACGGGGATATGGCCCCGTCAAGGAAGCGGCCGTCGAAAAAGTAACGGCAAAAGTCTCAAGCCTTCGGGCGGCCTTGCAATCCTGATCCATATCCACGACATGTCAGGACAAATGCGTTGCCGCAGCTAAGGACAAGACCACCATGATAGACGCCGCCGTCAAGGCGCTTTCGCAAATCATCTCGCCGCCGATGCGCTCTATTCTTTGGCGTTCGATCGGGCTCGCGCTGGTGCTGATCACGGTGCTGGCGGTCGGCCTGCAGCGGCTGTTGAGCTGGTTTGCGACCTCGGGCCAAGGCTGGGCCGAGGCGATGCTCGGCCCAGGCTTCCACACGCCGCTGAACGTTCTGACTTGGATCGTCTCGATTGCCGCCGGCCTCGGCGTCGTGTTCGGCGCGGTGTTTCTGATGCCTGCAATCACCTCGCTGGTCGCGAGCGTGTTCGTCGACGAGGTCGCCGACCATGTCGAACGCGAATATTATCCGGCGGAACGCCCCGGCGTCGCGCTGCCGCTTGGGCTTGCCGTGACCGAAGGGATCAAGATCGCGCTATTGACGATCCTGGTCTACCTGATCGCGCTGCCCTTCGTGTTCGTCGCCGGCGCCGGTTTTATCGCGTTCTTCGTCGCGACCGCATGGCTGCAGGGGCGACAATATTTCGAACTCGCGGCGATGCGGTTTCGCTCGCCCGCCGAAGCCAGGGCGATGCGCAAGGAAAACGCCGCGATCATCTTCACCGCGGGGCTGATCATCGCAGCCTTCGTCTCGATCCCGATCGTCAATTTGGCGACGCCGCTGTTCGGCATGGCGTTCATGGTCCACATGCACAAGCGCTTGAGCGGGCCGCGGCCGGAGCTGATCGAGCCGGGACGCAAGACGAGCGTGCCTGTGGTTTAAGTCCGCGACCACCTGAACCGCCGCATCAGGCCCCGCGCGACACCGAACGGCGCCGGCGTGAAGGGCCCCGGCGGCGCCCTCGTGATCAGCGTGACAAAGCCGAGGGCTGCAATCGCGAGCCAGAATGTCAGCCAAAAGCCGTCGATATAGGCCAGCACGTTCGCCTCCCGCTGCACGATTGCCGAGAGCGAGCCAACAGCGCGCGCCGGCGCGATGGCCGCACCGTGGCTCGCAAAGAGATCGGCGAATTGCTTGAGAATCCGCACCACATTGTCGCGGCCGTTCTCCAGATGCTGGCCGAGATAATTGGAATGGATCTGCTCGCGGACCCGCAGCCAGGTGCCCATCAGCGCCACGCCAATTTCCGCACCGCCGAGGCGCATGATCTGGATATAGGCAGCGAACGCAGTCGCTCGCGTCGGATCGGAATTGGACACCGCCATGATGATGATGGGCAACAGCGTAAAAGCGTGGCCGATCGATTGCAGCAGCACGATCGCGACGAAGTCACCTCGCGCCCAGTCATGCGTCAGTTGCGTGCCGAGCAGGTTCGCGGCGGCAAACGCCGAAAAGCCGAGGATCACCACCAAGCGCGGGTCGAAATGCCGCAGCAGGAAGATCGACACCGGCACCATCACGAACATCGGCAGCGCGCCATAGGTCACCAGCAGCACGCCGCTCTGTTCGGGCCGCAACTGGGCCACCACGCTCAGAAAATTCGGTACCAGCGATGAATTGGAGAGGCTGGTCAGCGTGTAGAGCAGGATCACGACCAGCGAGAGCCCGACGTTGCGCGAGAACAGCACGTTGACATGGGCCCATGGCCGGCGAACCAGCATCTCGTTGATGATAAAGGCGACGCATAATACGCCACCTCCAATCAACAACGCCATCACCGTACCGGATTCCAGCCAGTCGAGGCGATTGCCCTGATCGAGGCCGGCGTAAACCATCGAAACGCCGGTGCCGAGCAGCAGCATGCCGCCCCAATCGGCATCCCGCATCACCTCCCGGTTGACCGGTTCTCGCGGCGTGCCGAGATAGACCATCAGTCCCATCAGCGGCGCGATGACGACGCCCTGCCAGTACAGCCACTGCCATCCCCAATGATCGACGTAGAAGCCGACCAGCGAGGTGCCGGTATCGAGCGCGAATCCGACCCGGATCGAATAAATCGCAATCGCCGGCAACCACCATTTGATCGGCAAATTGCGGAACACGATCATCAGGGTGGCTGGAACGAAAGTACCCAGCAGCATGCCGTGCACGATAGAGAGCGCGATCAGCACGGGATAGTCGCGCACGAACGGGATCACCAGCGAGATCAGGGCGTAGACGAGGCTCGGAATGCCCAAGACCCGGCGTAGCCCGAATGCGGTCGCAAGCCACGCCACCGCCGGCGCGATGAAGATCTGCGAGCCGATCGCCGCCGTCGAGAGCCAGGCGCCCTCATCGAATCCTAACGAAAAAGCGCCGCGCAAATCCGGCAATCCGACCGAGGTCAGCCGGCTATCAAAATTGGCAAGAAACGAGCCGAGCAGCACGGCGCCGACCGCAAACAACGGCTGACGCCCGATGGCGCCACGCGAGAGCGGCCCTTGGCCGGCTTGATCGGCGTCGCTACTTTGCGCCATCCGCGCTCGCCTCGTCGGTGTGGATGCGGGTTTCCATCGACATTCCCGGCAGCAGGCGCTCCAAGAGCGGCTGGCCCTTGTCGAGCGCGATCCGAACCGGGACACGCTGCACCACCTTGGTGAAATTGCCGGTCGCATTGTCCGGAGGCAGCAGCGCGAATTGCGAGCCAGAGGCAGGCGCGATCCGCTCGACGCGGCCGTGCAGCCGCTCGTTTGGGAAACTGTCGACGGTCATGTCGACAGGCTGGCCGGGTTTTACCCGCGTCAGCTGGGTCTCCTTGTAATTGGCGATGACATAGACGTCCGGCAGCGGCACCACATTGATGAGGCTGCTGCCGATATTGACGTAGTCGCCCGGCTGCACCTGGCGCTCGCCGACGACGCCGTCGAAGGGCGCGACAATTTTGGTGTAGCCCAGTTTCAGGCGGGCCGCGGCGAGCGTCGCCTTGGCGGCCTCGATATCGGCCGCGCGCTGCTTCTTGGTTCCGGACAACACTTCAAGCTGGTGGCGCTGCGCGGCGATCAAGGCGCGGCTGGCCCGAACATCGGCCTGCGCGCGGGCGTATCCGGCGGTAGCCTGTTCGAGCTTTTGCCGCGTGCCGGCTTCGGTCTGTGTCAGCGATTGTTGCCGCTCCTGCTCCTGACGGGCTTCGACCTCCTGGGCCTGCGCCGACACCTGCTGCGCCTCGCCTTGCGCAATGGTCGCGTATTGCAGCTCGACCTGATTGGCGAGATTGTCGAGCGCGGCCTGAGCGCCAGCGACGCCGGCCTCAGCTTGCGCGACCTGGGCCTGGTAATCGGCGGGATCGATCTGCACCAGCAGATCGCCGGCCTTGACGCGCTGAAAATCTTTCACGGCAACGGTAAGAACCTCACCCGCGACCCGGCTGCTCAGCCGGGTCAGCTCGGCCCTGACATACGCATCGTTGGTGGTCTGGATCACGGCGCTGCCGACCCATTCATCCCAGCGCAGCGTCGCCAGCGCGATAAATCCGAGCGCGGCCAGCGCGGCGAACAACGGCAGCGCGAGCCGGCCCAGGGAACTGCGCAATGCCTGCACTGGCGGCGTGGCCGTCGCGCCGGCCGCGGCAGCAGCTGATGACGCGGATGCTGTCGATGCCGCCTGGACGGCTGATGGTGCCGGGCTAACGGGCTCCTGCTGACTCAACGGATGTCCCCTTTTCTAAATCACTGTTATCTCGCCGAAGAACCGCAGCAATATCCCGCATGCCAGACCAAGATATGACGGCGATCATGCCTCACACCGTCTTTTCCGGCCAGCGGCAGAGATCGTTGATCAGGCACACCTCGCAGCGCGGTTTTCGCGCCAGGCACGTGTAGCGGCCGTGCAGGATCAGCCAGTGATGCGCGTGCAGCATGAACTCGGGCGGGATCACGCGCATCAGGCCAAGTTCCACCTCGAGCGGCGTTTTGCCTGGCGCCAGCCCGGTACGGTTGGCGACGCGAAACACGTGGGTGTCCACCGCCAGCGTGCTTTCGCCGAACGCCATGTTGAGCACGACATTCGCGGTTTTGCGGCCGGCGCCGGGCAGCGATTCGATCTCCGCTCGGGTGCGCGGCACCTCGCCGCCGAATTCGGCGATCAGTTTTTCCGACAGCGCGATCACGTTCTTTGCTTTTGTGCGGTAAAGCCCGATCGTCCTGATGTAGTCGCGCAACTTCTCCTCGCCGAGCGCGAGCATCTTTTGCGGCGTGTCAGCGACCTCAAACAGCGCACGCGTCGCCTTGTTGACGCCCGCGTCGGTCGCCTGCGCGGACAAAACGACTGCGACCAGGAGCGTATAGGGGTTGAGATGTTCGAGCTCCCCCTTCGGCTCGGGATTGGCCTTTTGAAAGCGGCTGAACGCCTCGTGGATCTCGGCAGGCGTCCAGGGTTTTGCCTTTTTCGGTACCGCACGCGCTCGCGCAGGCCTGGCTGCGGCAGGCTTGGCCGCGGCAGGCTTGCGGGAATTTTTGACTCGCTTCGGGGATAGAGCCTTCGATTTGGGCAGAGGTCTGCGGGTGATTTTCGCCATGATCCGGGTATACTGAGCCACGATGACCGCAGGCAACGACTTTGATCCCGAGATCGCGCAGCCGGAATTGTTTTCGGCGCTGCTCACCCCGCATCGTTCGCTGAACCGAACTGGGTTTCTGGTGCTGATGGGGTTTCTCAGCACTGTCAGCTTCGCCGCGGGGCTGGCGTTCCTGCTGATGGGCGCGTGGCCGGTGTTCGGGCTTTTCGGCCTCGATGTACTTGCCGTCTATTGGGCATTCAGGGTCAATTTCCGCCGCGGCAACGCGACCGAGGAAATCCGGGTGACGCCGTCGGAATTGCGGGTGCGCCGGGTCAGCCACCGCGGTCATGTGGTCGAATTCGTGCTCAATCCGCTGTGGGTGCGGCTCGACCGGAAAGCCCATGCCGAATTCGGCATCGAAAAGCTCTATCTGGTCTCCAAAGGACGCCATGTCGCCATCGCGAACTTTTTGGGACCGGATGAAAAAGCAAGTTTTGCCAAGGCCTTAAGTGCAGCGCTGCAGGCCGCGCGCAGGGGTCCGACTTATAATCCGATTTCGTGAGAGGCTTATCGGAAATCGGGTGGTGAGGAGGCAGTGCCCGTCCTACATCTAGACCATGATGAACCTCGCCATAAATGACCACCGCCTGACCAAGCCGGGCACCCAAAGCGCAGCGCTCCGTGACTATGATTCGGTGCGGCGCGCTATCGCCTTCATCTCGGAACACTGGCGTACGCAGCCGACCATCGAAGCGATGGCGGATGCTGCCAGCGTGACGCCGGATGAGTTGCACCATCTGTTTCGCCGCTGGGCCGGGCTGACGCCAAAGGCCTTCATGCAGGCGCTAACGCTCGATCACGCCAAGGGGTTGCTACGCGATTCCGCCAGCGTACTCGACGCGGCGCTCGACTCCGGGCTTTCGGGCCCGGGGCGGCTGCACGATTTGTTCGTGACCCATGAGGCGATGTCGCCCGGCGAATGGAAGAACGGCGGCGCCGGCATGACTCTGCGCTATGGTTTCCACCCGTCCCCATTCGGCACCGCGATCGTGATCGCCAGCGGCCGCGGGCTCGCCGGTCTTGCGTTCGCCGATCCCGGCGAGGAGCAATCGGCGCTGGCCGACATGCAGCGGCGCTGGCCGCGGGCGACCTATGTCGAGGATCGCGACGGCACCTCCGCGCTGGCGCAGCGCATCTTCGACACAAAAATGTGGCGGCCGGATCAGCCGCTGCGCGTGGTGCTGATCGGCACCGACTTCGAGGTCCGTGTCTGGGAGACGCTGTTAAAGATCCCGATGGGCCGCGCGGTCTGTTATTCGGACATCGCGACCAAGATCAAAAGCCCCAAGGCTTCACGCGCCGTCGGCGCCGCGGTCGGGAAAAATCCGCTGTCGTTCGTGGTGCCCTGCCATCGCGCGCTCGGCAAAGGCGGCCAATTGACCGGCTATCACTGGGGCATCACCCGCAAGCAGGCGATGCTCGGCTGGGAAGCCGGACAGGTCGGGATACATTAGCATTCTACGATTCTACGATTCTGCTGGCCGAACGTGTTTTCAGCTTCGAGAAGCGTCATCATTCGACGTTGCGAAGCGCCCATTGAACATCCACAATCCCAGCGCGAAGGCGAGCATCAGGAGACCGGCGACCAAGACTGACATCGGCGCCAATCCAAGCCTTTCGAACCATTGCGTATAGAAATGGATGGCCAAAAACACCGCAGTGATATTGACCATCCAACGCCTGTTCGCCCAAACAGCCCAGATGCCGGCCCCAAGCAGCGCAATCGCCCAGCCGATCACAAACGGCATAGGTGGAATGACCAGCGAACTGACGGAGTAGTTGGTCAGAATATTCGGATCGCCTTGCAACAGCGAGCGGACCAGTGCCAACCGATCGCCCCAAAGCGATCCGATCCAGAAGCCAAAATTGACCATGAACACGGACGTCCGCGCTGCGATCAGCGCCAGGCGCTCGTAGTCCGCCGAGAGCCGCTTCGAAGCATAAAATGTCCCGAGTGCGAGAAGACTGAAAAGTACAATTGTGAGAAGCGGCTCGTAGATGGCGAGCATATAGGTGGCGTGCCAGTAGCCCGTCTGGGCACCTAGACAGGCACCGAGCGCGAGCACTGCCGCGACCATAAGCAAGCTCGACCGTGCGATAATGGAGGCTAACGCGAGCGCGGCGCTGACGGTCAACATCGCGGTCAAACTGCCCTTGCCGAAGGCGAGCACCGCGCCCGAAAACATCAGGGCCCCAGCCACAAGGCAAATTTGTGCAAACAGGCTCCATTGCTCACTGCCCCGGAACGTGAGTGCAAGTCCGACCGCGAATACGACGACACCAAGGATGAGCGCTGTCTCGGGCCTCGGCACCAGCGCCAAAGCTCCCGCGCTCACGGCAACGACTCCGAAGCCAACGAGTAAGTTAATTGCGAGCGAACTGGTGTCTTTGGCGGCCAAACGGCGCAGTCGCTCCGCCTCGACCGAGGAGAGTTTTCCTTCCTCCACAAGTTTGGGGAGATCGAGCGTTATCTTCACGTCACCCCCTATCTTTAGACCGCGCAGCCGGCAGTTCGTAGGATGGGTTGAGCCATCATCTCAGCCGCTTCACGCCAAATCGAGTTTCGATGCCACGGTGGAATCCGCATTGAGCCGATAGATGATCGGCACGCCGGTGGCGAGTTCGCGCGCCAGAATTTGTTTCGGCGAGAGTTTTTCCAGCACCATGATCAGCGCGCGCAGCGAATTGCCGTGGGCGGCGACCAGCGTGCGCTCGCCGCGCAGCACGCACGGCAAAATCTCCTGCACGTAATAGGGCAGCGCGCGCGCCAGCGTATCCTTCAGGCTCTCGCCGCTGGGCGGCGGCACGTCGTAGGAGCGGCGCCAGACATGCACCTGCTCCTCGCCCCATCGCTTGCGGGCGTCGTCCTTGTTGAGGCCCGACAGGTCGCCATAGTCGCGCTCGTTGAGCGCAAGGTCTCGCTTGATTGGAATCTCGGTCTGGCTGAGGTCGGTCAGGATCAAATCGAGCGTGTGCTGCGCGCGAATCAGCACCGAGGTAAAAGCGATATCGAATTTCAGCCCCTGCTCTTTCAGCTTGCGGCCGGCTTCTTTCGCTTCAGTGATGCCCTGTTCGGTGAGATCGGGATCCTTCCAGCCGGTGAAGAGGTTTTTCAGGTTCCATTCGCTTTGGCCGTGGCGCACGAGTACGAGAAGGCGGTCGCTCATTTCCTGTCCGTTCAAATTTCTAGAAATCACTAAGCCCGAGCACATCGGCCATCGAATAGAAGCCGGGCTTCTGATTACGCGCCCAGAGTGCCGCCTTGATGGCGCCTTGCGCGAACATGGTGCGGTCCTCGGCGCGATGCGTCAGTTCGATGCGCTCCATGGGACCCGCAAAAATCACGCTGTGGTCGCCGGTGACGGTGCCGCCGCGCAACGAGGCAAAACCGATATCGCCTGACCTGCGCGCGCCGGTCTGCCCGTCGCGGCCGCGCGCCGAACGTTGCTCGAGCGCGATTTTACGGCCAGCGGCTGCCGCCTCGCCCAGCAACAAGGCAGTTCCCGACGGCGCGTCAACCTTGGCGCGGTGATGCATTTCCAGGATTTCGATATCGAAGCCTTCGTCGAGTGATTGCGCGACCCGCTTCACCAGCGCCGCCAAGAGGTTGACCCCTAGGCTCATATTGCCCGACTTGACGACGATGGCGCGCGAGGTGACGCTCTTGATCACGGCCTCATCGGACGACGACAGCCCGGTGGTACCGATGACATGCACCAGGCCGCGCTGGGCGGCGATCGCGACATTCGCGATGGTCGCGCCGGGCACGGTAAAATCTAAAATGCCGTCGGCGTTGGCCGACATCGACCACAGATCAGCCGATAACTCGACGCCATTGGCAGGCAACCCCGCAAGCACGCCGGCATCCTTCCCCAGCAGCTCCGACCCGGGCGCCTCCAGCGCGCCGGTGAGGACGGCGCCCGGCGTCTCCGAGATGACGCGCGTCAGCGCGCGGCCCATCCGGCCGCCCGCCCCCGCAACGATCAAGCGCATGTCGGACATCGTTCAAACCCTCACCCCTGCGGTATAGCCGGAGCGGGCTGTTCCGGCAACCAATTGGGCTCCGTAACGCCAAGCGGGGCGCTAAAAAGCGCCCCGTCATTGCGAGGAGCAAAGCGACGAAGCAATCCGGCCCTCCGCCCGGGACACCGATGGATTGCTTCGCGGAGCCTGTCATCGGGCGCGCATTCGCGCGACCCGTTGGCTCGCAATGACGACCCCTACGGCTGCGGGCCGTCGTAGCCTTCGATGATCACGAGGTCGCACTCCGAATGCGGCGAGCGCATTGCGACCAGGCGGGTATATTCGGGCGAATTGTAGCAGGCGACCGCGGTCGCATAATCCGCAAATTCCAGCACCACATTGCGCGACCGCGACGAGCCTTCTTTGGCCTCGTATTTGCCGCCACGCGCCAGAAATTTGGCGCCGTATTTCGCAAATACCGCGCCGTTCTGCGCGACGTATTCCTTGTAGCCGTCCATGTTGTGAACATCGACGCGCGCGATCCAGTAGGCTTTTGCCATCTCTCGTTCCTTTGCTTGTCTAACCCAGCGCTTGCGCGATCTCGGCCTGGATGGCCTCCGCCATCGCTCTGGGATCGGCGGCTTCGATCACCGGCCGTGCCACCACCAGATAGTCGGCGCCGGCCGAAATCGCGCGGGCCGGCGTCATGATGCGCTTCTGATCGCCGGTGGCTGTCCCCGCGGGCCGGATGCCCGGCGTTACCAGAACCATCTGATGGCCGACGATCTTGTGCAGGGAGGCCGCCTCCTCCGGCGAGCACACAAGCCCATCGACACCGAGTACCTGGGCCTGCTGGGCGCGGGCTTCGACCAGATCGGACACCCCG
>Ga0209217_1000039_pt1 | contig 26158 bp, 28 predicted proteins | sample JacPinW_OM3H0_M2_FD_187957 | JGI IMG/M metagenome (GOLD analysis project Ga0209217, IMG submission 187957) | Forest soil microbial communities from Algoma, Ontario, Canada - Jack Pine, Ontario site 1_JW_OM3H0_M2 (SPAdes) (version 2) | ecosystem: Environmental > Terrestrial > Soil > Boreal...
GGACCACGTATGCCGAACGAACCATCCGCGAAATTGCAAACCTGCCATGCTGGTTGCTCGTGGCTGATATTGAGGATTTCACACAGTTGAGCCGCAGCTTAACGAGCGACCAACTCGCGGTCTTGTTTGGCAGTTGGGTCGCGGCGTGCAAGGAAATCATCGAGACTCATGAAGGCACGATCGACAAGTATCTCGGTGATGGATTTCTAGCGTATTGGCGGGACGGCCCAAGTGCGTCCAGGGTGGTTGGTGGTGCTCTGAGGGAACTCAAAGAAGCTCAAGCCCGCAACGAACCCCGCTTTCGCATTGCCTTGCATTTTGGCTTCGTCGCGGTCGGCGGAATGCCATCAATGGGCGAGGAAAGTTTAATGGGCAAGGAAGTGAACTTTGTTTTTCGAATGGAAAAGCTCGCCGGCTCTTTAGACGTATCGCTGCTCGCCAGCGCGTCTGCCAAATCAAAACTCGGCAAACTCATCAAAACAGAACCCGCTGGCGCCCACGAACTCAAAGGCTTCGAAAGCAAATACGAATTCTTCAGCTGTTGAGCGAATAGCAGGATGTCGGCGCGGACGGATTACTTTACGCGCTGGTAAACTGCCTTAAAGCCTGCGTTCTCACCGGTCATTTTGTCGCCATTCAAAGTATAAGTAGTCGCCGGATTCGCAGCGGCACTCTTCGTAAAACCGCTCTCAAATGTTTGTCGAATATGCAAGGGAATTTCCTTTGGAAACCAATTTGAGACCTGTGGTGGTCTCCAGTTAATGATGAGGTTCGAACCACCTAATTTTAGATTGTCGCTCCTGTAGGTGACTTTTACCTGCAACGGTGATGCATTAATCGCCGCCGGAAGATCGCTCCACGTTCCACCCGCTGGCCGTGCCATAGTCAGTTCAGAGACCACCACCGCAGTGCGGTCGCTGATAAGCAATGTCTTCTTAGCGGTGAAAACGGTATTATTCTGGTCCGTAGATGAGACAGTTGCCGTCCATGCCCCCTGAAAACTCCGGGCCGATTTAGAAATGTGATTCGATTCAATCGATTCAGGCTTCGGCTTAGGTTTTACCGCTGCCGGTGTTGCCGTGGGTTCTGGCGCTTCAAAAATCGGTGCCGGGGCAGAGATCACGCTGCCAAAGACGACACAAACTATCCAAAAAATCTTTTCGAGATGGTTCACCGCTTTAAGACCACACCGGATCCTTTCATTCTTCCGTTTCCATAACTTGAGGTAATCACCGCGTCCTCGTGATAGTTTGCTGCGTTGGAACTGATCAGTTGTAACGAGAATGTTGACCGCGAACTTCCGTTTTGGACAGTTTGTTGATTGGTCCAACTCACGGAGCGTCCGTCTTTTGATAGGATGACTTTAGATTGGGATGTCGGGCCCGTTTGCGTACCAGATTGGCCAAAATAAGTCACGGTCCCGTCACCGGAAATGATTACCGTGCGTGAGGCGTTCGAGGATACGTTTAGGCCTACGTCCGACGTCATCGAACCCGCGATGGTACCTGTCCATGTGCCCACAAAAGCGGACAACGTCGGCTTGTTCTCTTTCTTTTTTGTTTCCTGTGTCGCTTCTTCCGACTTCGCTTTGACTTTCGGCTTTGGAGCCGGCGTTGGACTTTCAGGGACTTCTTGAATCGGTGCGGGAAGCCGATGCGGTGTGATGAGCAGCAGCGCGATCGGCAGAAGCAAGCGAATGATGCGGCTCATCGCTCTTGGCAATGACGTCTTCTTGTCTCCAAGCTATCCCATTTGCACATTTTCATGGAGCCGCTGTCAACTTTGCGATGTCTTCCACACCTTCCGCGTTGGAAACGCGAGTGAAAAGTATTTTTCCCTCTGGAAATCCCAAGGCATCAATGCTCATCCGAAGGTAGTACTTCTGATCGCCCTGCAGATTAATCTCAACTGGAACGCGCTGATGCGTAAATCCTCCCGTTGCCTCAAAAACATGTTTGCCGGGAGTAAGTTTTCTCACTGAGTAGCGTGGATCTGCCATGGTGCGAGCTTTCACGCCATCAATTGTGATCACACAGCCGCTAAGCATTCCCCAGGGAAAACCAGCAGGGCGATAAATAAACACGGTAGCTGTGCTGTTACCATTCTTGGATTCGGTCGCCTTCTTTGGCATATCCGTTGACGGAACATCGGATTTGGGCGCGGTCGTGGTTTGATGAGCAGGCATTGTTTTCGGTGCAGCAGTCCGCGTCGGAGTTTCTTCAGAAATCGGCGCAGGCAGACGATGCATAGTGGCAAGCAAGACGACGACCGCGAAGAATAGAGCTGTAGGCCGATTCATCGAGTCGCATTCAACTTCTGAGAAAAATCGGCGAAGGCTCTAGAGACTGCTTTCGGAAATTGCGTACCGAATGCGGGATAGGGGATCGTTGATTTTCCGGAGGCTGCGATCGTTTGAATTTGTCGACCGGCACTGTTCTTGAAAGTTGCGATGAACGAAACCGTGTTGGCCGTGAATGAGACCGACCCGACGTGCGCCTGAAGATCAAACACCATCGTCAAGCCTCCGCTTCGAGAAGGCGAACTACCATTCGGGATCGACACGTTACTGAATCGAGTCGATAAAGCTTGGCGAAGTTGCTCAAAAATCTCATCTGGATGCACGTCGCTTTTTCCCGCGAAGGGCATGCTCTCGTATGTCTGGACATAGTTCTTGAGATAAAGGATCGCAGCTCTTGTGTTCTCGGTCAGAACAACAGTCACGGAATGGCTCTGCATTCCGTTTTGGGTTGTCGGTTTTCCAGGACTTTTCGATTCGGCTTTTGCTTTTGTCGGCGCGGCAGGCTTCGGTGTTTCTTCGATTTCTCGAATCGGCGCGGGGAGCCGATGCGCGGTAATTAGCAAACTGCTAACAATTAGGAATGCGGACCATTTGGTCATGGGACAACGAACAATTTGCCGGACTTCGGCTCTATCAGTTTGGTCCCGGAAGTTTTTCCTCGGACATCGAGAAGGACCCGTGAGCTGGGATCAAATGGATTGTAAACAAATCCTGGCTTGTTCGGCACCGGCTTGGCTGTTGGAAGCCCGGTGGTTTGAGGAGGGACGATGGCTTTCGTTGTTTGCGGAGCGGAAGGTGTTGGTTGTGCAACTGAAGGCGGCGACGAAACACCCTGCCGTGAAAGCGTACCTGTATTGTTGTAGGTGTTGCCTAGATAGTCGCCACCAATCCATCTTCCCTCTCGAATAAAAGTGACGGTGCCGTCGCCATTCATTCGTAATGTATCTGTGGAAACCCACGTCGGGTTCTCGCCGACTTGCTTCAGGTTCCAGGTCAACGTATTCCCGAATCGTATGCATGAGGCTTGGTAGTCAGATCCGCTGATGGTTCTCCCTGTAAGACTCCAATTGATCAGAACCGTTTTTTCGTCATCGGAGATCTTGATTACATAAACGGCGCTTTCTCTCTTGCCATCGCCGCTCCAACTATTAATCGTCGAACCGCTCCAGATTCCGGCGAACGAATGAGTGGGACTGGCTTTGACCTTGGGAACGGCCTCGGGTTTTGGTTTTGGCTTGGAGGTCGCCTCTTGCTTGGGCTTCGGAGTCGGTGTTGGAGTCGTTTCTTCAGCGATCGGCGCGGGAAGCCGATGCGCGCTGACCAATAGTAAGGTCACTGAAACGGTCAGCAGAGTAAGCGCTCTCGTCATCGGGACACTCTTCGAAAAACGGCGTGGTCATCGTTCATGAACGCAGTCATGCGAATGTCGGCCGTTAATCCATCGGGGCGCGGGGTGATATACCAGACTGCGGTCGTGAACCCGATCGGAATGTGCGCCGATAAGGTGTTTCCGTTGAGTTGCGTCTTTGCCGAGCCCTTATACTTGCCGCTTTCCTGCCATTCCATCGTCGTCTCCGTCGGATCGACAATCAGTTCGGTCTGCACATTACCCCATGGGATCTCCGGCATGATGCCCGACCATTTTCCAGCAAATTTTTTAGCGGGCACAGGCGCTTGCGTTGGGGCCGGCTGCGGTCTGGCGCTGCGATTGCTTTCCGATTCGCTCGTCCGCTTTGGTTTCGCTTTGGCCGTTTGCTCCGGCGCCGGAGTTGGAGTGGCTTCTTCCGAGATCGGCGCTGGAAGGTGATTAGCCCAAAGTAGCATCGCTACGGTTACGGCTAAAATACATCGCACACGCATAACCTAGACTTATTCTTCCGGCGCTGGCGCCGGTCCGAACGTCATTGTCATAGTGACTTCTTTGGCACATTGACGATCTTCGTGCCACTGACGAAACGCAGCGATAGCCGCATTGTCTAAGATCGGTGAGCCAGCAGACTGACTAACGGTTACGTCGATAACTTTGCCAGTAGCTTGATCGAATTGCAGAAGATACTTGCCAGTGCCGCTGAGATGCTGACCGGCAGCTTCGGGCGGATAAATTGGTTTGGGACCATCGAGGTTCTTCGCTTTTCCTGATGGCCGCGGCGTAGACCTCTCTTCCGACTTCTTTTTTCCAGAGTCATCTTCGCTTTTCGACTTCGAATGTTTGACTTTGGGCTTGGCCGATTCTTGCGGCGCTGGCGTTGGTTTTTCTGCAATCTCGGAAATCGGTGCGGGCAAATGGGGGACACTGACTAAGATCATCGCCACAATCACCAAAGCGACGCGAGCTCGGCTCATGGATTCGAATTGGACTTTTCAAAGATCCCCGTTGGTTCTCCGTAAAAATCGTTTCTGAACATCACCAGCGCTGTCTTGCCGTCCGGGTTAGGCGTGAGTGAGCAAGACACGTCTTTGAAAATGTTGCTCTGCCATCGAATTGTTTTGCCGTCGCGCTCACTCCTTTCGGGGACAGAGGCGTTGCGGCAATGCTCGATCACGGACCTCCCGTCACCAACTACTTCCAACTCGATGTTAAAAGTCCCTATTAGCCTGCCAGTGCCGTGCCAGTTTCGGGCGGGGACTAGGTTGATCGAACCTTTCCAGGTACCGTCGAAAACGCTTTGGCTCGGCGGAGCTTGTGGTTTTGGCAGTTGGATCGGGGAGAGCTTAGCATCATGAGTCGCGTTGTTTACCTTTTCTGCGTGTCGCGATTTCGGCGTGATCGACTCAATGACGCTGGGCGTTGCAGTAGCTGTGGACTTAGCGACAGGCTTTAGTTTCGGTGTGGCCGATTGTTCTGGCGCAGGCGTTGGACTTTCCGGAACTTCTTGAATCGGCGCGGGCAGTCGATGCGCGGTCAGCAGTAGAGCTAGAGGACACAAAATCAGGAATATCGAACGTCGATTCATCTCGCGGCTTTGCCTGAGTTGGATTCGGCAAGTGTCCGATGAAAAACGGCGTGGAAATCGTTCATGAACGCTTGCATCCGTACGCGCGCAGTTACGCCATCGGGTTCAGGAGTTATCGACCATGTGCTCGTTCCGAGGAGAGGTGCAGGAAATGCCGCGGTCAGTGTGTTTCCATCGAGCCGGGCCTTTGCAAAAGCCGGTTTCGCGGCGGCATGCCCGCGTGCACTCGTTGGAGACGGCTTGAAATGGTCATGTGTTTTCGCATTGCCCGCATCGGCGGCCTCGTACCACGACACTGCCATATTCGTTTCGGTCGAATCAATCGTCACCACACTTTCAAGGTTTCCCCACGGAATTGTCGGCATGGTGCCAACCCAATTGCCCGCGAACCGACTTTGCTTTGAGGTTCGCTGTTGCTTAATGGAATTCGTGGCCGACTCGCTCGCCTCGGGTTTTGGCTTGGGCTTGGATAATGGCTTTAATTTCTGCTTCGCCGTTTGCTCTGGCGGAGGAGTCGGAGTCGACTCTTCTGAAATCGGTGCGGGAAGCCGATGTGGTGCGATCAACAGTAAGGCAGCGACGAGCGTGGACGAGAGCGCGCCCGTTCGGTAGATCGACATCTTCACGGCGAAGACAACTGCGCAGTATAACTGTGCCCATCTGCCTTGCATTCGTAGATTCCGCTGCGGCCATCATCCGAAATGTGTAATGTAAAAGACTCCGGGTCCCATTTAACATTTTTCGGCTGCGAAAGGACTTCATCGGTCACAGCGCGTAAAGTTGTGCCATCCCACACTCCATTAAAGCGGACTACCACGTCGCCGTATTTACTGGTCTGCGTCATGGTGCCGGATTTCCGATCTGCCGATAGATTGATCGTAAGCGGACGCGGGGAACTGCCGTATTTATCGATTACGCCTTTATAGAGAAGAGCTGCCTTGGCTATCTCTCCAGACTGCGCTGACAAATCTGCGGTGTAGAGCTTTCCACCTGTCTCAGACTGATACGAGCCGGTCTTTCCGTCATCGCTAAAACTGAGAGTAAAGGATTCCGGATCCCACTTAAGGTTGTTGGGCTTTGAAATCACTTCGTCTGTGACAGCGCGTAATTTCGTGCCGTCCCATACTCCGTTAAATCTGACGACCACGTCTCCGGACTTGCTGCTTTGGGTCATCGTGCCCGATTTGAGATCGGAGGCGAGCATAATAGCCAACGGCACGCTCACACTGGACCCATACTTCACGTGAATGATTCCAGTATAAAGCGGAGCACCCTGAGTAAGCGGCACTTCTTGTTTGAAAACTTGTTTCGGATCAAGGCTCGCTTTGATTTGGCGCGGCAGATGACCTTCGAGAGCGAGAAGATATGTGGCCTCGCCTGGATTTAGATCGTCGCGTCGCAGTGGTGTCGTGCCAACAAGGCTGCCTTCGAGGAAAACTTTGGCACCCGACGGTACAGTTGCCAGCTCTATACCTGCTTTAGCGCGTGACAATCTGATCAATCCCAGGTTGCTAAATTCGTTTTCTTTGACGTCCACCTGCTTCTCGATCGTCTCGTAACCGTCGAGAACGACGCGCAACGGGTATTTGCCGGGGTGAATATCTTTGAGACTAATCGGTGTCTTGCCTATCTCTTTTCCATCCAAAGATACGATCGCGCCGGCGGGAGAAGTATCCATAACCAGCCCTCCAAGAGCAGGAGCTGGAGCAACCGCAGTCGTCGGAGCGGTTACTGGTGATGGCTTTAACATTGGGGCTGATTGTTGAGTCACCATGTTTGTGATCTTGTTAGCATTTCGGAAAAATCCGAAATACCACACTCCGACTCCAACCAGGGCCAGAAGTGCGGCTGCTCCGACAAGACTGGCCGGCTTACTCGTTTGTTTGGTCGCATCTCGCGCGGCGCGGCGAGTGCCGGGCGAAGGAAGTTCCAGTCGCTGCGCAACTTCCACGACCGATTGCGGTCGCCGGGCCGGATCTTTCGCCAGGCATTGCTGCACTATCGCCTCCCAATGCTCTTCGATCGAGCCGGCTTCAATCTCGAGTTCCTTGCGTCGGTGCGCCATCGGAGGCGGTATTTTTTCGCGGATCTGCCGATCGACGTTGCCGGAATAAAATGGTGGCCTGCTCGTAAGCATCTCGTAGACGCTGGCGCCGAGGGAATAAATGTCATCGAGGTGATTACCGCGCTCGCCGTCGAGCTGCTGCGGACTCATGTAAAGAAGCGTGCCGCTTTTCCCGCTCTCCATCGTCAACATACTCATCGAGTCGCTCAAACTGCGCGCGATGCCGAAGTCTGCGACCTTGAGATCGCCCCGTTGGTTTACCATCAAGTTCGAGGGTTTGAGGTCGCGGTGAACGATGCGTGCGTGAGTGTGAGCATAGTCCAGCGCATCACAGAGTTCGCTTACCCATTCCTTTAATTCTGCGGTTTCAAAAACCTTGTGCGGTTTGTCCGCCCGCAAATTCGACAGGGTATCACCATCGACATACTCCATTGAAATGCAGCCTGATACGTCATCATGCACGAAGTCGTAAATCCGTACAATATTTTTGTGTGTTAACTCCAGGCTGCGCCTTGTCTCGCGCTTGAGATCGCTCAGCACTGCACGATCATGAACGATCAAGTCGGGCAGAAATTTGAGCGCCACATCGCGTTCCAATTCCTCGTCGCGCGCCAGCCAGACAATTCCCATTCCGCCGCGCCCCAACGTTCGCTTGAGCGTGTAGCGATTGAACACCTTTTGACCAACCACTAGATCCCGCGCTGTCGCGTCCAGTCCGTTGCCGGGAACCTTGTTACTCACGGCACTAGAGTAATAACTCCCGCAGCGAGATTAAAGCAGAAACTCGAACGCCACTTCGGCGGAGTTTTCCTTGTTGATCTTGAGCGGCCGGCTCTATTAGCTGGCGAGTAGGATCGACATGTTCATTCGCGTTCTTGTTGTCGGTGCGGTTTTGATGTTCGCGAAAACTTCGCAGGCGCAAACAGCGACGGTGATGCCGAGCGCATCTCCATCGCTCGAGCAGCGCGTGGCCGATCTCGAAGCCTACGTTAATAATGCGGCTCGCGGTTCCGACTCGGCGAACGCGAAAACTGTTTCCAACATTTCCGGTTCCGGTCCCGGTCACAACGGCTGGATGATGACCGCGTCCGCGCTCGTTCTTTTTATGACGCTCCCCGGACTGGCGCTGTTTTACGGTGGACTCGTCCGGCAAAAAAATGTCTTGTCGATCCTGGCCCAATGTCTCGGCATCGCCGGACTGGTCGCGATCCTTTGGTGGGCAGTTGGTTACTCCCTCGTTTTTTCGCGCGGCTCGCCGTTCATCGGCGGATTGAAGTTTGCATTCCTTCGCGGAGTCGATGCCCAACCCAACGGCGATTACTCCTTCTGGGTCTCGCAAAATATTTTCGCGATGTATCAGCTGATGTTCGCGATCATCACGCCGGCCTTGATCATCGGTGCGGTGGCGGAACGGATCAGGTTCGCCGCCGTGCTTGTCTTCGTCACTGTTTGGATGTTCCTCGTTTATTTTCCGCTCGCCCACATGGTCTGGGGAATCGACGGATGGATGAACGGCGTTTGGAATCCGCGCGCGAAAGTTACTGCAATCGATTTCGCCGGCGGCACGGTGGTCCACATGTCGTCCGGCTGGTCGGCGCTTGTCCTTTGCGCTCTGCTCGGGCCGCGGTTGGGTTTCCGCAAAGAAATCATGGCGCCGCACAGCATGGTGCTTTGCATGGTCGGAGCCGGAATGCTTTGGGTCGGTTGGTACGGTTTTAACGCCGGCAGCGCGCTTGGCGCGGATGGCATCGCGGCGAACGCGTTCATGACAACAACGCTCGCGACTGCGGTCGCGTCTTTTACCTGGGCGATGTTGGAGTACGTATTGCGCGGGAAAGCGAGCGTGCTCGGATTTTGTTCCGGTGCCGTCGCCGGATTGGTTGTAATCACGCCGGCGTGCGGTTATGTCGATCCGACCGGCGCAGTCCTGATCGGTGTAGCCGCGGGCATTGTCCCATTTTTTGCCTGTACGAAATTAAAATCGTGGTTCCACTACGACGACGCGCTCGACACGTTCGGCGTCCATGCGGCCGGGGGAACGCTTGGCGCGTTTCTAACCGGATTGCTGGCCACGGCACGGGTCAATCCAAATCTTTCCGCAACCACGGCCACTCAGAATGGTCTTTGGAAAATCGTCGGCCGTCTGCTTTGGCTCGAGCAATTGAAGGCGATCGCGCTCACAATTTTACTCGCGACTGTCGCAACTCTCGTCATCGGCGCTCTTGTGAAAACATTTATTGGACTCCGCATCGCTCCTGAAACCGAGCGGCAAGGGCTCGACATCAACGAACACGGCGAGGAAGGCTACATCGTTTCAGGGTAGAAACGCCTTCCTGCAAAAAAAAACGCGCGGCCGAAGCCGCGCGTTTCAAAAAAACTATTTTAAAATTAGTTTCCGCCGCCGGTGGAAGCGCCGCTGCCGCTCTGAAGCTGCTTCAGCATGGCATCGCCACCGCGGTCGACGTGGCCGGTTCCTGCGGCCGCGGCCGCACTGCCTGCGTTGTCATCCACTTCCACCCAGCGACCGCTCAAATTGCTGCCAGTTTCGGCAGGCACGTAAACCATGTGGGTGTGTTTCTTGGGCTTATTGGCGGCATATTGGCCGGTCAACTTGAAGTCCAGCTGGGTTGGTTTGTCGCTGAAAACTTTCATGTTGTTGATTGATGCTTTAATCGCGCCATTCACAAAAAGGACGACTTCATAATCGGTGACCGGCAGCTTGCTCACCCCGTACTGTCCATTCGAATCGGTCCGGACAATCTTTTGGAGGCCGCTTCCGTCTTTGGCTTGAATGTGCACTTCAACGCCTGCTATCGGCTGTGCCTTGGAATCTTTAACAATACCCTGGATTCTTGCGGGGCCAACGGGGGAAGCCCACGCGGCGACGGCAGAAACGATTAAAATGGCGAAACAGATTTGGAGCGATTTGATAATCATAGAAGTGATCAAAATAGACGAGCAGATGAGATTGCGCAAGCATTGCCGGACATCCGGCAATGCGGGTTCGGTTTGCGCCGAGCGACTTAAAACGAGTTCGGCATGGCCGCGCCTTTATCCTGTATCTGCCTCGCCAAGGCGTTTCCTTGCCACCTCATCCGCTCCTGCATTCCGCTCGGCATCGCCTTGGCATCATCGGTCACTTCCATCCACACACCCAGATGACTGCCAGTTTGCGAAGGGACCCAAACGTAATGTTTGCCCTTGGTAAACGGCTTCGCGGCGGCATCTTTCTGCAAATCGAAGTTCAGAGTCTGAACTTCGCCAAGCTGCGTCTTAACATTGCTGATCGAGGCTTTGGTTACACCTCCGACGATGAGAGTGACACTGTATGTGCCGGTCTCGAGACCAGGGTAGCTGTAATGCCCCTGGGCATCGGTGTGCACTTTACCAATCTTGCTTGCATCGCTTCCCTGAATGCGGAGCTCGGCGCCTTGGAGAGGCTGTCCTTTCGGATCTCTCACGACGCCTCGCAGTGTGGCCACCGCGTCAGCAGCATAAAGGTGTGGCGAAACAAACCACGAGACTGCAACAAGTATGAATATACGAGCGACGGTAATCATGGCCCAAAAATACTGCTTTCTCAGACTTTTGTAAAACCCATCTTCGCCCAAGGAACAGGAGTGCCGGCGGAGGGACTTGAACCCACACGATCTTGCGATCACTGGATTTTGAGTCCAGCGCGTCTGCCATTCCGCCACGCCGGCGTGTCGAAAACGGAGCGAAAGAATACGGACTTCGCGGCGAAGCTCAAACGCTTCCCACCAAGTCGAGCGGCTGGAGACTGCGCGGCGGTCCAAAGATTTCGCGCAAAATAATCGCGTCCCGCAAACCGGATGTCGATCGTAGCATCGTCGCGATGTCGATCTTTGCTTCCACGGATTTGGAGATCGGTTGGGTCGCGATCGCATACGCTTTTGCCGCCGTTTTAATCACCGGAGACGGTTCGAGCGGAGGTGGGCCTTGGCGAACTTCAAACACCGGCGGTTCAGCAACCTTCGGCCGGAAAGGTCTCGCTTCGCGCGTCGGCGGAATCTGCCCTGGCAGCCGGATTTCGCGCTGCAACTCCGCAAACGGCGCAATCGGTGGTCGGACGGGAGCAACTGGCCGAGGTGGGACGTCTGTGCGCGGGGCAACCGGCGCAGGAGGCTTGGATGTGGTCGGCTGCCCAAGCGCTTCCAAAAATTTTCGAATACGTTGTTCATCTGTTTCGTCGGCATCGCCCGAAATCGGGCGAGACATTTGCGATGGAGATGTCGATCTTCGTTTTGTCTCGCCTGGGCGCCTGCGGCTTTTGGTCGCGACCCTGGTCAGGATTTGAAAAAAAATCGCCAAGGCGACGAACAAAAGGAAAAGGAGGTTATTCAGATGCACCGCTGCCATGTTTTTTACTTTCTAAATTTTCTGCTTCCTACTTTCTTAGCTGGCTTCCGTCCGAGGTTTGTCCGTTCCGGCGATTGATTCACGCATCGTCGTGTCGGCCTGCACGTTTTTCATCCGGTAATAATCCATGATGCCAAGATGACCGGCTCGAAATGCTTCCGCCATCGCCATCGGCACTTGCGCTTCCGCTTCGACGACTTTCGCGCGCATCTCCTGCGTCTTGGCCTTCATTTCCTGCTCCACTGCGACCGCAGCTGCGCGGCGCACTTCCGCTTTCGCCTGGGCAATACGCTTGTCGGCATCCGCTTGTTCGCTCTGCAATTTCGCACCGATATTGTCGCCAACGTCCACGTCGGCGATGTCGATGGAAAGAATTTCAAACGCCGTGTTACTGTCGAGTCCCTTCGCCAGCACTGCTTTTGAAATGCGGTCCGGATTTTCCAGAACGTCCTTGTAAGAATCAGCTGAACCGATCGCGCTCACGATGCCTTCGCCCACGCGCGCGATGATTGTTTCTTCGGTCGCGCCGCCGACAAATCGATCCAGATGCGACCGCACCGTCACCCGTGCTTTCACTTTCGCGCCGATTCCGTCCTTGGCCACACCATCGATGGTCGTCCGGCCCATCGCTGGATTGGGCACGTCGATTACCTTTGGATTGATACTCGTGCGCACCGCTTCGAGCACCGTTTTGCCTGTGCCCTTCGTAGCCAAATCGATCGCGCAGGCGCGATTGAAATCCAGGGAGATGCCGGCTTTGTCGGCGGCAATCAACGCGAGGATGACTTGAGTCACATCGCCGCCTGCAAGGTAATGCGCTTCCAGCGGATCGCTCGGCACTTCAATGCCCGCTTTCACCGCAGTGATGCGATTGTCGACAATTAATCCAACTGGCACTCGCCGAAGCCGCATTCCGATCATTTTGCCCATCCCCACCGGGGCGTTGGCGATGCGCGCCCGCAACCAGATCCCGAAAAAGTTGAAAAGAACAATGGCAAAAACGAAACCGAAAACGGCGAGCACCGCGATTCCGACAAGATAAAGAGCGTCCATAAGTTACTGAACCTTGCGTTGTAGCGGTGCTTGTATCAAGCGCCGAACTAGCAGCTTTTCGTTGCAATCCGCGCGAGACGGAATACGCATTGCGCGTTGTGACAAGAACGAAGGTCGCGGTGGTGGGCGCTTCCGGTTACACCGGCGAGGAACTGGTGCGTCTGCTCCTCGCGCATCCGCAGGTCGATATTGTCACGGCAACGTCGCGGCAATTGGCCGGCAAATCGCTCGCGCAGGTTTTTCCGCGCTTTGCCCACCAGAAAACTGCGACTGCGCTCAAGTTTTCCGATCCTGACCCAAAACAAATCGCGGGCGACGCCGGTATTGTTTTTCTTGCGCTGCCGCACGGCCTCGCTGCCGAGTTCGCCAAACCGCTATTGGCCGCCGGCGCGCGGGTTGTCGATCTTAGCGCTGACTTCCGGGTAAAAGACGCCGCCGTTTATCAGGAATTTTATGGTCACGATCATCCCGCGCCGGATTTGTTAGGCCAATCGGTTTACGGTTTGCCCGAAATTTACCGGGATCAAATTCGCGAAGCGAAATTTGTCGCCTGCCCGGGTTGTTATCCGACGAGCATTCTCATTCCGCTGCGCCCGCTCATTCGCCGGAAAGCAATCGATCGCAAAACGATTGTAGTCGCGAGCATGAGCGGTGTGACCGGCGCCGGTCGCAAGGTGGAGGCGGATTATCTTTTTCCCGAGTGCAACGAAAGCGTTCGGCCGTACGGCGTCCCAAAACATCGACATCTCTCCGAGATTGAGCAGGAGTTGTCGATCCTGGCCGGCGAAAAAGTGATTATTCAATTCACGCCGCATCTGGTGCCGGTGAACCGTGGAATCGTGACCACAATTTATGCCGACATTGCTGGGAACGTTGTGAAAATGGATCCAACTGTGATTTTCAATGGCGCCTACGGGGATGAACCGTTCGTGCGTTTGCTCGGCGAGGAACGGCTGCCTGACACGAAGAATGTCGTCGGCACAAATTTCATCGAGATCGCCTGGAAGATCGATAAGCGCACGCACCGTCTGGTTGTCATGAGCGCGATCGATAACATCGTTAAAGGCGCGAGCGGCCAGGCTGTGCAATGCATGAACCTGATGCTCGGCTTTCCAGAGACTGCTGGGCTGATTTGAAAAATCCGTTTCGACAAGTTCCCGGTTCGATTTGCACGCCGCGCGGTTTCAAATGCGCCGCAGTTTTCTGCGATATCAAAAAGCTTGACACTGGCAAAGGCTCCGAGAAAGGGCAAAAGCGCGATTTAGCCTTGATCGTTTCGGATGTTCCGGCGGCGGTGGCGGGAGTGTTCACAACGAACCAGGTCTGTGCGGCGCCGGTAAAAATTAGCCGTCAACGCGCGAGCAAGGAATTTGCGCGAGCGATCGTGGTTAATTCCGGAAACGCGAATGCCTGCACTGGTCGTCAAGGAATGACAGACGCGCGCCGGATGACCCAGCTCACGGCATCCGAGCTCGATAAACTTGACCGCTTTAAACGGTCAAGTTTGGCAGCGCGAATCTCCACGGAAGACGTGCTTGTTTGTTCGACCGGTCGGATCGGCGTGTCAATGCCCATGAAAAATATCGAGCGCGGCATCCGCGCGTGCGCGCCGCGTATCGCAAGATCGACATCGAGTGCGCGACAAGTTGCCGAAGCGATCATGACAACGGACACGCGTCGGAAAGAAATCGCCGTCGAATTTAAGATCGGAAGATCGACAATCCGGATCGGCGGGATTTGCAAAGGCGCGGGCATGATTGAGCCGGGGATGGCGACCATGCTCGGATTCATTACCACGGACGCGGCGATTGAACCGAGCGTGCTCAAGCGTGCGCTCAAGATTGCAGTCGGAAAAAGTTTTAACCGAATCACGGTCGATGGTGACATGAGCACGAACGACTCCGTGATCATGGTCGCGAACGGACTTGCAGGAAATGCAAAATCTGAAATTCGGCGTTCGCCATTTCAGGTGGCACTGAATTTCGTCTGTCGCGAACTGGCGAAGATGATTGTGCGCGACGGTGAAGGCACTTCGCGATTTGTCGCATTGCATCTGCGCGGCGCGCGTAACGATCGCGACGCGGAAGTGGCCGCGCGAGCAATCGCCAACAGCTCGCTCGTGCGCACGAGCTGGTGCGGCGGCGATCCGAACTGGGGGCGAATTCTTTGCGCGCTCGGCTATTCGAAAGCTGATGTCGATGAAACGCTGGTCGATGTTGGTTATGCCCAGCCGAACAACCGCAAAATTCTTTTTGCATTTCGACGCGGCCGTCCGACAAATGTCGCCTTGAAAACGCTGGCAAAAGTTACTTCAGCACCTGAGTTCGATCTCCATGTCGATCTTCACCGCGGCCGAGGCGAGTTCGTGCTTTACGCGGCTGATCTCACTGAAAATTACGTCGCGTTCAACAAAGGCAACGTGAACGATCCAGAAACGCTGGGCGGCTAATATGGCAGCAACAAATGTGACGTGTTTCAACCCTCACCTGCCGGTTCGCGACTTCCTCTCCCTGGTCAGGGAGAGGATTGTGGTGAGGGTCGAGTAATTTCAGCTCGCAATGGAAGAATTTATTTCGAAAGCGGCGACGTTGGTGGAAGCATTGCCTTACATCCAGCGTTTCCGCAGCCAGATCTTCGTAGTGAAGTACGGCGGCAGTTTCATGGACTCGCCCGATCCGGAAGAACGGCACCGGGTCGCACGCGACGTGGTTTTTCTCGAGGCGGTCGGAATTAATCCGGTGGTTGTGCATGGCGGCGGCAAAGCGATCACGCGTGCGCTCGAAGAAGCCGGTGTGAAATCCGAATTCGTGCACGGCCATCGCGTGACCGACGCCGCCAGCGCGGAAATTGTCGATCGGATTCTCTCGCGCGAAATTAATCCTGAAATTGTGAAAGCGATCCAGGACTTCGGCGGGAAAGCGCGCGGTTTCGCCGGCCCGGACATTTTTCGGTGCCGGAAGTTTACGCCGGAAAATAAAAATGAGGGAGATGTCGATCTTGGATTCGTTGGCGAAGTTTGCGACGTGAACGTGGAACCATTGCGCGAATGCATTCGACGCAGCGTCACGCCGGTAATCAGTCCGACGGCGCTGGGCGATGACGGAAAAATTTACAACTGCAACGCCGACATCGCAGCGGCGAAAACGGCGATTGCGTTAAAAGCGCGCCGCTTGGTTTTCATGAGCGACGTGCCTGGTTTGCTGCGCGATCCGAAAAATGACACAAGCCTGCTCAGACACTTGCCGGTGAGCGAAGTTCCGCAATTGCGAAAGACAGGCGTGATCGGCGAGGGGATGATCCCGAAAGTGGATAGCGCGATGGCGGCAATTGAGAGCGGGGTTGAAAAAGTCCAATTCGTCGACGGGAGAATTCCGCATTCGGTTTTGCTCGAAATTTTCACTGACGCGGGAGTTGGGACCGAGGTCGTGCTATGAAAACGGCAGAAAACGTCCAACGCCGAAACGCAGAGCAGGTGCATGAGGCATTTGAGAAGTTTGTTATCCCTTCATACGCGCGGTTCGATTTGGTCTTGGAACGTGGCGACGGCAGTTACGTTTGGGATGTCGATGGAAAGCGCTATCTCGATCTTGCTGGTGGAATCGCGGTTTGCTCGTTAGGCCACGCCCATCCCGAGATGACTAAAGCGCTGACCGATCAGTCGCAAAAGCTGACCCACGTCTCCAATCTATATTATAATGAGCTCCAGGGGCACCTAGCGAAACGGATTGTCGATCTTATCGCGCCGGGACGCGTATTTTTCTGCAACAGCGGCGCGGAAGCGAACGAAGGTCTGTTCAAACTGGCGAGAAAATTCGGGCACGACGATAGCCGCTACGAAATCATCACGACCGTCAATTCGTTTCATGGCCGAACGCTGGCCGGGATCGCGGCAACCGGTCAGGAAAAAGTGAAGACAGGATTCGAGCCGCCGGTCGAAGGATTCAAGCAAGTGCCGTTCAACGACCTCGACGCGATGCGCGGCGCGATTACAAGACCGACAATCGCGATCTTGATTGAGCCGGTGCAGGGCGAAAGCGGTATCACCATTGCCAAACCGGAATACTTGATCGGTCTCCGCCGGCTTTGTGATGAGCAGAATTTACTTTTGCTGTTCGACGAAGTACAGGCCGGCCATTTCCGCACCGGAAAATTCCAAAGCTGGCAGCGCATCCTCGAAAACGAAGATGTCGATCTTGTCCCGGATGCGGTCTCGATGGCGAAGTCGCTAGGCGGGGGATTTCCGATGGGCGCGTTCTGGGTACGGGAGAAATTCGCCAACGTTCTCTCGGCGGGCACGCACGCGAGCACGTTTGGAGGTACGCCCCTCGCTTGTGCGGTTGCCTTGAAGATTTTCGACGTGATTGAGCGCGAAAATCTGGCTGCGGACGCCCGCAACACCGGCGACTTTCTTTTCCGCGAATTACAAGCAGTTCAACAACGATTTCCGAAAGTGGTGAAAGTTGTGCGCGGGCTTGGTTTGATGATCGGAATTGAATTCCAACCACAGTTTAAGGCAGTCGAACTCGTGAAGGAGTTGCACAAGCGGAATCTCCTTACCGTGCCGGCGGGTAATTCGGTGGTTCGTTTATTGCCGCCGTTAAATCTGTCGCGTGGCGAAGCGGAGGAAGGATTGCGCGCGATCGACAAACTAGTTGTCGATCTTGCCAACAAAGAGTGAGAGGAGAAACAGAACTAAATGAAACATCTTCTCAGCATCGAGCAGCTTTCGCGGAGTGAGATCGAGCGGATCCTGCGCCGGACGGCCGAGCTCAAAACAAACCGCGGCAAAATTTCGGCGCAACCGCTCGCCGGACAAACCTGGGCTTTGATTTTTTCCAAACCGTCCACCCGCACGCGAGTATCATTTGACGTCGGAATCCGCGAACTCGGCGGCGAAACAATTTATCTAAACGCGGCGGACGCGCAGCTTGGTCGCGGCGAATTGATCAAGGACACGGCGCGCGTGTTGGCGCGAATGATTCACGGTGCCGTGATTCGAACTTATGCCCAGAGCGACATTGAGGAGTTCGCCGAGTTTTCCGGCGTCCCGACGATCAACGCGCTGACCGATGATGAGCACCCGTGTCAGATCCTCGGCGATATTTTTACGATCATTGAAAAACACGGCAAGATCGACAAGGCAGTGGTGGCGTACATCGGCGACGGTATTTCAAACACGGCGCGGTCGTGGCTATTCGCGGCAGGAAAATTGGATTTTGACTTGCGAATTGCGTCGCACAAAAAATATCAGCCGAAAAAGAAATTGCTCGAGCGCGCGGGCGGGCGCGTGATTTGCACGGAGGATGTGGCCGCGGCGGCGGGCGATGCCGATGTGCTTTACACCGATATTTGGGTTTCGATGGGAAAGGAAGCGGAGGAAGCGCGACGCGAAGCCGAGCTCGGACCATACTGGATCAATGAATCAGTGGTGAAGTTGGCGAAACCCGACGCGATGGTTATGCATTGTTTGCCCGCGCATCGCGGACAGGAGATCGATGCGAAGACTTTCGAGCAGCATGCGCAAACGATTTTTGATCAGGCGGAAAATCGATTGCATGTGCAAAAGGCGATCCTGGTTGAGCTAGCAAAGTGAAGCGGCCGATCCTGGATTACGGTACGGCATCCGTTTGCACGCCGGACAAATGCTGTAGATGACGGGCTCTTGGCTAGCAGAACTCCCCGGGTTGATGGTCCGCCCACACAACGCACAGACGGTGCTGCCATTTCCCGTTTTCGCGGCGCCTCCGTTTGCCGGCCGCTTTCTCCCCTTTTGCTGGCGTGGCATCGAAACGGAATCGAATGTCGCCGGAGGAGTGGATTCGTAGATTTTTTAGAAATTGATGGCGATTTTACTAAGTGGTTTTTCTTGAGCGGCTTAAATCAACAGCTGGTTGAGCCAAAAAATTGTTAACGCGCTGAAGGATTTGGTGCTCGGGGCGGGACTTGAACCCGCATGCCTTTCGGCATACGCCCCTCAAACGTACGTGTCTGCCATTCCACCACCCGAGCAGGTGCGCAAAGCGCGTAAATGTTCCGCAGAACATTCCCAGTCGCAAGTCTCCTTGGCGAGTGAAATGCTTATCATTCGCAGGTAACTTCCGCTACGATGTCGATCTCAGAGCCGAAACTCGAACCTGACTGGATCAAGGTCGATCTTCACATCCACACCCTCGACGATCCGAAGGACGTGGTCGATTATTCGGCGCATCAATTGCTCGAGCGCGCAAAACAACTCGGTTTCGGTGTGCTTGCCATCACGTTGCATGACGCGGTGTTCGACCGCGCCGAAGTCTTCGCCGATGCGGCGGCGATGGGAATTCTGCTGATCCCCGCGTCCGAAGTGCGGTTGCAAGGTGCGGATGCGATTTTGCTGAACGTGACAGCGGCTGAAGTGGCAGGGTTAAAAAGCTTTGAGGACCTTCGTCAACTTCGTGCCCGCCGCGGATTGTCGATTTTCACCATCGCGCCCCATCCGTTCTACGTGCTGGGCGGTTCGATCGGCGCGCGTCTTCTCGACGAGATCGATTGCTTTGACGCGATCGAGCTCTGCCATTTTCACAAAGGAATGCTCAACCCAAATCGGCGCGCGGCGAAAGTGGCGGCCCGATTCGGCAAACCGTTGATCGCGACTTCCGACGCGCACAAGTTGCACGCTTTCGGCCGTCATTACACGAGTATTCCACGTCCGGGTGCATTAACGATCGAAAACGTATTTTCCGCTCTGCGCCAGGGACCGCTCCGCCTAACGAGTCCGCCGGCGTCGATTGTCGATCTTGCCAGCGCAATTTATTGGATCTTCCTCGCGCATCCGTTCAAGGTCCGAAAAACGCAACGTCGCTATCCGGCGAAGGCGACGCATTCATGTGCCTCCAGCCTTGAATCCAAATCATAAACGTGACAAACCTTAGGCTGATGAGAATTTTGCTTACCAGTTTACTCGCGCTCGCATTCGTCTTTATGGGTTGCCAAACGCCTCAGCAAAAAAAAGAAAAACTGAAGCAGGCCGAACTCAAGAAGAAGGCCAAGGCGAACCTCCGCGAGGAAAGCACTGATGTTGATTTCCAGGCGTTTCTCGGCCGACTTCGCAAAGCTGTAGCGAAACGCGATATGGAGACGCTCAAATCGATGATGACGGATGATTTTGGTTATAAACTCGATCCGCCGATGGCGGGTCCCGGCGTTTTTCAATACTGGGAGCAGGAAAACCTTTGGCCGGAGCTGGATGGCATTGTATCGGAGCGATTCGTCAAGAAAGGCGCTTTCATGGTGGCGCCGCCGCAATTTGCCGATCCGTCGCTCAATTACGACGGCTACCGGATTGGGATCACGCGGGTCAGAGGAAGCTGGAAGTTCGCCTACTTCGTCAACGGGTGAAAAGCAGTGATGAATGAGTCCGAGCCGGACTGGCGGTTGTGACAAGTGACAAGAAAAAAGAAAACGGCGGCAGTTGAATCTCGTCACTCGTCACCCGTCACTGGTCACTTTCTTGGTTTGCCCCAGCGGCCGCCATTTGTCTTTGTGCGAAAGTTGGTCGCGTGCGATCCGGGGGCGTCGGCTGAGTGCGAGACCCAGTTTTCAAGTGACGACCCAATGTTTGCCGGGCATTTTCCGGGCGATCCACTCGTTCCCGGCGTGATCTTGACCGAAGCGCTGGCGCAAACCGCCGGCATAGCTGCGGCCTCAGCCCATTCAAAAAATGCGCAACCGCGATTCCTCCTCTCCGCCATTCAACAAATGAAATTTTTTCGCGCAGTGCGCCCGGACGAACGAATAGTTTTACGAGCTCGAAAAATCGCTGCAGTGGACGAGTTGTTGCAATTTGAAGTCGAAGCGCTGATCGACGGCAGACACGTTGCGCGGGGTCAGTTGGTATTAAACGCGCTCCCGGCGGCCGGTTGAACAGCGTCACTGAGCAGTCGCCGGCGCTTGCGATCGCGCCGGTTCCAAATCGTAAATTGCGCCCCAGGTTCCGGAAGCGGCGAGCGTTGCCGTTTTTTCCCACGGCCGCGCGCTTGATTCATAATTTGTTTTTTCCTCGCGGCCCCAAAAAATGTAGCGCACGTGCAGAGTCCGGGCGAGGTCGCGCCAATTCGAAGCGCCTTGCATCAATCTCGTGAGCTGCTCGTTCGTTTTACCGTAATCATCGAATCCTTGTGTCCAAAGATGGCCGGGATATCCCATCACAACTTTTCGACCCTGAAGCAGCAGTGGATGATTGTAAGTCGGATAGGCCGCGAAACGCGCTTCCAACGGCATCTTGCGGACAGCAGCGCCGACCGCGTCCAATTCACCGCGATTCGCGAAACCGAAACCGCCTTTGCCCGCGGCCAGACCGCCAAACAAACTTACGAACCCAGAGGTAAAAAGAGCGAAGTAAACCGCGGCCCGAATCGGCAGCTCCCATTGCATGATCAACTGCCGCCACAAGAACGGGAGCACGACGAAGTAAGCCCAAATTCCTATTTTCAGATTGTCCCAGCCCCACGGCGCGGTTTTGACCGAGAAAAGGAAAACAAAGATGGCGGTCGCGGCGAAAATGAACGTGACCTCTTCGGAGAGTCTCTCGTTCCATTTGTAGCCACGCAACACGATTTGAGATAGGGCGGCGAAAAGACCGATTATGCCGAGAAAAAGGACAACCGGAGGAATCCCGGCAAATCCATTTTTCCAGATGCACCAGGCAGACAATAGGATTGTGCCAAGCGCGATCGCAGCAGCCACTTCGAACTTGCGACTGGCACTAGATTTCCAAACCGACCAACCGACGAATCCAAGGAGAGTCAGCACGAGCGGCACTACGATTCCAAAGTTAAAAAACCAGAAACGGCAAAACGGCATTCTGAACTCGGAGGTGGGATCGCGTTGCACCCAGCCCCAGTAAAATTCGAGGACGGACCTGGCCTTGAAATGATCGCTGATGAGCCAGACAAAAAACGTGGCCGGAATTACCGCGCTGAGGATCAGAGTGAGAACGTGGCCACGAATCTGCGGATCACCCGCCACAAAAAAACACGCGAGCACAATGCTAAGGGCCATGAAGGTGTGGAGATGAAAGAGCGGCATCGATGCATAAAGCGAAAGCTCGACCCAATACGGTAACGGCCCCGACTGTCGATCTTGACCCGCTCGAAAATATTTTTCGCGCCAGTGCCAGAGCAAAATCAAGCCGGCTGGAATCGCGTAGAGCAAGCCGCGCTGAGTCACGAACATCGTCAGCGGAATGCTTTTCCAGGCGATGTTATTGACGTCCTGGTAATCGACGAATTTGAAATTGCGCAGAAATTGAAAGCCGGCGAGACCGCCGTTGAAGAGAAAACCCGCGATCGCAAAGCCGCCGCCCCAGCGATAAAACGCGAAGAATGTGGCCACGGATGCGAACAATCCGACCCAGACCAGGCCCGGAATCAGATCGACACCGGCCTTTAACAGCAGGGCGTTGAATAAATCGATTCCGGCTGGATAACGGAGATGTTCGCTGAAAACGTAGATCGGGTTGGATGGCCAAAGCCGGACGCCATTGGCGAAAAAGTTGATGTGCGTGACGTGAAGGCCGAGATCACCCAGATTCACCGGCGATTGAATTTTCAGTTCAGTTCCATCGACGAACAGCAGCCAGCAAAATGAGCGCACCGCGAAAATGGCAAAGAAGCCGGCCAAAATCCATATCGGCAGCCTGCGATATTGCGATATTTTAGATTTATCGCGATCTAAAGCATCGTCCTGCGACGCCCGATCTGTGGTTCTAAGATATGCTAAGAGAGCGAACCCCGCGGCTAATATAAGAGCGGCGAACGCGACAGCTGTGCTCAACCCACCGGTGAGCATTCCAATGAACAATCCGCAAATGGTGGCGAAGTTTACAAGCGTTAACCCGCCGGACAGCCATTTCATTTGTTCGGGCTCGGGGCAGGTGTTGCGTTCGGACTCGGGGCCGGCGCCGCTCCAGTGAAATCGGGCCATTTTCCGGGGAAGAAGCTCTTGAAGATCCTGGCATTGAAATAAGCTTTTGATGGATCCTGGTAAGGCCGAATCGTTATCGGCATGGTGTAGTAAGGATCGTGAAGCTTGGCTTCGATCGTGGCGATTTTGTCGTGCTGGACGAGGAGAAAATCCCCGTCCACTTTGTCGGGCAAATTGTCTTTCTCGTAATATCCAACGCGCCCGAAATCATCGAGCATCCATGGCAACGGATAAGGGCTTGCGCGAATAATGTGCCCAACCAGTTGATAAGCGCGCGGGTCGGAATGCGCTAATTGCAGGATCGGATCGGTGAATTTGTAAACGTCGTTATAAGTCTGGACGTAAACGTAAGGCTCAGTCTCGGTCGTGCACCGAAAATAATTCAGCCAAATGCAATATCCGAGCGAGCCGGCCAGCAAGATCGCGGATATAAGATAGACGGCTCTTTTATATCTTAGAGGCGTAATTAAAACGGCAGCGCCAAAAATGAATATGAATGGCCAGATGAAACTAATGATGCACCACGGCGTCTTATATTTCACGATGCTGTAGGCCATGACCGTTCCCACGCCGTAGATGGCGAGATAACGCAACGGCATTTGTTTGAAGCGAATGCTGAATAAACAAAGAATGAGTCCAGCCAGGACCGGCCACTCGTAGCGCGCGATCAATCGCAACCAGTAATAATACGGCTTTTCGTGCCCGTGGCCTTCGCTACCGGTTTTGAACCACGGCAAATAGGCCTGATAAAGCCCTTTCACTCCGCTCCAGTGAAAGAACGTGCCGGAATAAAAGAAGACGATCAGACCGACACCGGTCCCGACGACAACGGCAAGATCGACATAATTCCAGGTTTGCGTTGCCGGTCGGCTGTCGTCGAGCTTGTTGAAATAATTTGAAATGTAGCAGACTCCCGCCGCGATCACGGCGCAAGCGACGTGAAGTAGGTAGGTCTCCTTCGACAAAATCATGCCGGTCAAACCCATTCCGGCGCACCAGAGATAATTCGTGGTGCCAAATTTCCAGAGTCCAAACAGCCCGTAGAAAAACAAAATGGTAAAGAGCAGCAGCCAGACTTCGTGAATGGAATAGCGCCCGTAAAAAACAAAACCGGGCGAGACCGCCATCGCGAGCGCCGCGAGCCGGCAGACGGTTCGCCCAACGAATGGTTCGAATTTTAACGTCAACCAAACGCAACTGATGCTGACGAGCACGACCGGCAACCGCAGCGCCCAAAGATTGCGTCCGAGCAATGTCTGCGAAAGCAGGAGCACATAAAAATGGAGTGGACCGTGGTAATTCGTCGGGTCGTATTTGTAGAAGGCGTTCTTCACCATTTGATCGACAAACCAGCCGTTAATGCCTTCGTCGAAATGTGGCGGCTTCATGCCGAGCAAAAAGAATCGCAGGAACGCGGCGAGACCGATGATGAGCCACGGCGTCCAACTGGCTTCGGCGAGCGCGTTTTTCCAGATCTCGATGGAATCGCCGAGCAAAGGAAAATCCGCTAGCGCGCCTGCCTCGGCGCTGCTAGCTCTTGCTGTGCGAATTCTCGTGACCGGCAGCTGCGGCTTCATCGGGAGCAATTTTATTCGCTACATTTTGCAACATTACAAGCCGGCCTCGGTCACAAATGTGGACGCGCTCACTTATGCCGGCAACCTGGCCAATCTCGATGGCGTGGTCGAGGAACATGGCGAGCGCTACGAATTTTTCAAAGCCGACATTGCCAATACCGACGCGATGGATGCGCTCATGCTCGAGCACCAGTTTTTTGCGGTGGTCAACTTTGCGGCCGAATCGCATGTCGATCGCAGCATCAATTCGCCCGAGAATTTCATTCACACCAATGTCATCGGCACGAGCGTTCTCCTGAATTCGGCCAGAAAACACGGCGTCCAGCGTTTCGTGCAAATTTCGACAGACGAAGTTTACGGTTCGTTAGGGAAAACCGGAAAGTTCACCGAGAAATCTTCACTCGATCCAAGCTCGCCTTATTCTTCAAGCAAAGCCGGTGCCGATCTTCTCGCGCTCGCGCATCACAAAACCTACGGGCAGGAAGTGATCGTCACTCGCTGCTCGAACAATTACGGGCCCTACCAGTTTCCGGAAAAATTGATTCCGCTCATGATTATCAAAGCGTTGCGCGGTGACCCGCTACCGGTTTACGGCGACGGACTGAATGTGCGCGACTGGATCCACGTTCAGGACCATTGCGCCGGCGTTGTCGCCGCGCTTTTCGAGGGAAAACCGGGCGCCGTTTACAATTTCGGCGGCGGCAATGAGATGGCGAACCTCGATTTGGTGAAAATGATTTTGAAACAGTTGGGCAAACCGGAAAGTTTGATTTCGTTTGTCAAAGATCGGCTCGGGCACGATCGGCGTTACGCCATCGATTCGTCATTTGCGCAAAAAGAATTGAAATGGAAGCCGCGCCAGGATTTCAAGAAAGGGCTCGAGACCACGATTCAATGGTACATCGACAATCAGACCTGGTGGCAACCGCTGCTCGAGCGGGCGGGGCGATACTGAGCGATGCGAGTTATAATCTTGGGCGGAGGCGGCCGTCTCGGCGCTGCGCTCACGCGCGAGTATCGGGAAAAATTCGACGTCGTTGCTTTCAATCGCGCGCAGCTCGATCTCGCGAATGCAAAGCAAATTGGGGAGAGACTCTCGCCACTTGAGTTCGATCTGCTCATCAACTGCGCCGCGTTTACGAATGTCGATCTTTGCGAATCGCAGCGCGAGCAAGCTTTTGCGATCAACGCGGAAGCGCCGAAGCATCTCGCCGAAATTTGTTCCGAGAAGAACGCAAAGCTGATTCATTTCAGCACCGATTACGTTTTCGACGGCGAGAAGCGCGAACCCTACGTCGAAACCGATGCTGCCAAGCCGATCAGCGTTTACGGCGAATCGAAACGGGCAGGGGAAGAGAATGTTTTGGCTGTGCAGGATCGACATCTGGTCGTGCGCGTCTCGTGGGTTTTCGGTCCTGATCGACCGAGCTTCATCGACGCGATGATCAAACGCGCACGCGGAGAAGAGCAGATCGACGCAGTCGCGGACAAATTTTCCACGCCGACCTACACGCGCGATATTGCTGAGATGTTGCCGCAATTCTTTGATCTCGTTGTGCGCGGCGGCGTCTTACACTTCGCTAATGCCGGTCAATGCAGTTGGCACGAATATGCTCAACATGCGCTCGATCGCTGCCGCGCCTCCGGGATTTCTATCAAAGCAAAAGGCGTTAGCGCACTGAAGCTTGCCGACATGAAAGATTGGGTCGCGCGTCGGCCGGTTTATTCCGTTCTTTTCACGGCGAAATATGTCAAGCTGACCGGCGTGACACCTCGCTCTTGGCGAGACGCGGTGTCTGATTATATTGAGCGCTCCTATTCTAAAAAATGAAAACCAGCATCCTGACTTTGACCTTGTCGATTTTTCTTT
>Ga0209217_1000040_pt1 | contig 25857 bp, 23 predicted proteins | sample JacPinW_OM3H0_M2_FD_187957 | JGI IMG/M metagenome (GOLD analysis project Ga0209217, IMG submission 187957) | Forest soil microbial communities from Algoma, Ontario, Canada - Jack Pine, Ontario site 1_JW_OM3H0_M2 (SPAdes) (version 2) | ecosystem: Environmental > Terrestrial > Soil > Boreal...
CATCGCTTGGCTACATCGAGGATTCTCGAGACATTCAGGTAGGACTCGGAAGCCGCCGCCGGTCCAATCGGATAGGCTTCGTCGGCTTTGAGTACATGCAGCGCAGCACGATCGACATCCGAATAGACAGCCACCGGCGTAATTCCCATCTCGCGGCAAGCGCGGATCACCCGGACCGCAATCTCTCCCCGATTGGCGATGAGTATCTTCTTGAACATACTTGTCAACAGGCGAAGCAGTCGAACCCTAAGACGGCGGCGCGGGCTCGAGCTGGTAAATCCAAAATGCGAACCAAAGAATTTCTGAGCAAACTTGAGCACGATCAGATCGTGCAGGCGATTCGCCAGGCTGAATCAAAAACTTCCGGCCAAGTTCGAGTTTACATTCAGCGCGGAAAGCTGAACGCGGATCCGCTGATCGCCGCGCAAAAGAAATTTTATCGGCTCGGCATGCACAAAACGCCAGAACGCAACGCTGTCCTCATTTTCGTGGCGCCGCGCGCGCACAAGTTCGCCGTGGTCGGCGACAAAGCGATCCATGAGAAGTGTGGGGAGCAGTTTTGGCAAGGGCTCGTAGATGCAATGCGCGAACATTTCCGAAACGAGAAATTCAGCCACGCGCTGGTCGAAGCGATCGAGGAAACGGGGAAAGTGCTGGCGGCGCATTTCCCACGAAGATCGACATCATCCGGCGAGCTTCCCGACGAAATCGTGGAAGGCTAAGCTATCGGCGCGTGCCGCGGTCGTAGCTTAACGAACCCAAGATCGATGCCGTCGGTCTTCACAGTATGGACCAGCAAGCCGACGAAGAAACAAATATTGGCGACCGCAAAGAAGACCGTGATGTCGACGCCGGCAATGACGCAACGCACACCCTGGCCGAAAACGCCCGCAAAAAGGAAAAGGTTAGCGTTTGCCGCAACGCTCAGGTTGATCGCGCGGACCAATTGACTTGAATCAATGAAGACCAGGATCCAGGCGAGGCACGCGACCGGAAACAAATGGTTTTCATGCACGCCGGTGTTGAAGAGAAAGTAACTAAGGTATCCCAGCATCGAATAAACGATCAATTGTCTTAACGTTTTTTTCTGACACGCGAACGCAATCAGAATCGCGGCATAACTCAGATAAAACAGGATCTTTTCGGGCAGCAACAGCAAGGCATCGCGCGTCTGAATAAGATCGATCTGACCATCCTGAAGGCTTCCATACTTCTCAGGTGCCCAAAGATGGAGGGCCCACGTATGCAGCCAGCCAAAATTCAAGGCGTAGCCCGAAATGAAATTATGCATGGTCGTTGCGCGCCGAAGCGAATTAATGATGGCGCCCGCGCCAAACATCATGACCAGCGGGAGAGCAACAACAATAGCAGCGACCGCAAACGGTATCGCTCGCTTATAAGTTTTGCCGCGGCCCAATACGCCTTCGCCGGCGACACTCATCACGTAGATGCAGATAAAAGGTGCGATGAGCAAGGGTTGCCATTTGATCGCGCAGCTGATGGCAAACAGGAGAACTCCGATTGTAAGATGCCCTCGTTGAAGACAAAAGAACGCCGCGATCAGAAACGGCGCGAAATAAATATCCAGATAGCCGAGCGCGACGCTGTTCAAGATCAAGCTGAATTCGAGCGCGGCAGTCAGAATAAGGTTACGTGAGAACCAGTAAAAACTAGCGGCTGTCGCAAACAGAAAAATGAAAAGCGACCCCTTTAGAACCAGGAATACCGTCATGCTGAGGGCATCCGCGCATCGCGCGACCGTGGCGAGTATGATTAACACCAGCGGCGGATAATCCGTTCCGCTGTGGACGAAGCCGCCAACCAGTCCAAACGCCCACATTTGATCAATCCAGGTGCGCCAAATGGAAACGTCACCCGTTCCGGGCGAATAAAAAAAGCTGAGCGCGATCAAATTCACCAGCAGCAACAAGCCGATCCCCGACCAGTTCGGGCGTTTTGAGTTAAGTCCGGCTGGCAATTGTTCCTTGTCGCTCACTCTTGCTTAGCAGTTAAGGGCCTAGGCCGAATTCGGTATAACAGGTTTCTTTGAGCAAGCACAGCGCAGCGCGTGGAAGATGACCTGGACATAGCCGCCGCCATGTTTAAGCAGGCCAAATTTCGAGCGACCCATCTGTGGACTTCGATCAACCCACACAACCGGTACTTCCACGATTTGATATCCAAAAAGAATCGGGAGCAGCCCGGTTTCGGCGTTCATGGCAAAACCATCGCTGTTCCACGGCATGGATTGAAAAATCTTCGCGCGGTAAAGTTTGAAGTTATTAGTGAGATCGTTCTGCTTGATCCGGAAAATGAGTTTTACGACCCAGTGAAATAAACGGTTCATCAAAAGTTTGAGAAAAGGATAACCGACCACTTTCCCGCCTTTGACAAAACGGGAACCGATCACGCCGTCGCACCTCTGCTGGTCGAACGCGGTGAATAGCGCCCTGACTTGACCAATGTTTTCGACAAAATCGCTGTCCATCGAAAGCACGCACTCGGCTTTCGGATTGATTCGATCGAAACCGGCTTTCAGTGCCCGGCCAACTCCAGAAGGCGGCGTTCGTTTGATCAAAATGACTTTGGGGTTTCGTTTACTCCAGGCCTCCACAATTTCTGCGGTGCCGTCTTTTGAAGCATCGTCCACCACGATGATCTCGAGGATCTCCGCGTCGTAGTTGGCCAGCAGCCCTTCCAGCATCCGGCCGATTGCCTGCTCTTCGTTGTGCGCGATCAAAATGACGGAAAGCGCCTTCATTTGAGTGAAACCTCAGCGGAAATATGGCGATAATCCTAGCAAAATGGCCACTTGCAAAACTGCAGGAATGACCTTAATTGCACGCTTCGCAGCGAGTTTTGAAGTACGCCGTTGGTCCCTGGGTCTCCGTCGCTGGACGTGAAACCGCACTCGCCAGGGGAAACCCGGCAATCTGAAAGGAATTTAGCGATTTAATCGATCGGGAGATTTGTCTCAGCAAATCACTAAATCACTCACTCGTTAAGTCGTTAATTATTTAAGTTATGCCAGTTCGTTACGGTCGTTTTGAAATGCCGAAGACTCTCAGCAAAGACGAGAGCACAGCCACAGACACTTACGCCAAGTTCACCGCCGAGCCGTTTGAAGCGGGCTACGGGCACACCGTTGGAAATTCTCTCCGGCGCGTGCTCCTTTCGTCGCTCGAAGGCGCTGCCATTACCGCGGTAAAAATTACGGGCGCGCAACACGAGTTCGCCACGCTCCCGGGCGTGGTGGAAGACGTGACCGACATCGTGCTCAACCTCAAGCGAGTGAAATTCAAAGCCGAAGATCATGAGCCGAAAAAACTTTCCCTGACGGTGAACAAAGAAGGCGAAGTCACCGCCGGCGACATTCAGGAAGTAGCCGGCTACGAGGTGCTCAATCCGAAGTTGGTCATCTGCACCTTGGACAAGAAACACAAATTTGATGCCGAGCTCGAAGTCCGCGTCGGGCGCGGATTCGCTACCGGCGAAGAAAACAAACGCACTGATCAAGCGATCGGCCTGATTCCGATCGATTCTATTTTCTCACCGGTCACCCGCGTAAAGTACGCGGTCGAGAACACCCGTGTCGGTCAGCGCACCGATTACGACAAGCTCATTCTCGAGATTTGGACCGATGGTCGATTGACGCCGGACGACGCACTGCTTCAAGCATCGGCGATTCTGCGCCATCACCTCGACGTCTTCGTTAACTTTAACGAAGAAGTGATCGAGTTCGACGAAACGCCGGCCGGCGTGAGCGAGGAAAACCTTAAGCTCAAGAAGCTGCTCAACATGAGCGTCAACGAAATCGAGCTCAGCGTGCGCGCGGCCAACTGCTTGAACAATGCCAATATCACCACCGTCGGTCAGCTCGCGCAGAAAACGGAGAGCGAAATGCTCAAGTATCGTAACTTCGGCAAGAAATCGCTCAACGAGATCAAGGATAAACTGCAGCAGCTCGGTCTGAGCCTCGGTATGAAATTCGAGCAGGGTTTGGTCGAGCCGGTTGCCGGACCCGATGGCGCTTCTGGAAACGGCGCTGCCGCCGCAGCGACCGAACGGAAGTAATCCGATCGAGGCAAACCGATGAGACATCAGAAAAAGACGGTGCGGCTCGGTCGCAAAGCTGAACATCGCAAAGCACTGCTGGCCAATCAGGTTTGCAATTTGATCGAGCACCAGCGGATCAAGACAACGCTGGCGAAAGCCAAAGCGGTCCGACCGCTGGCTGAAAAAATGGTGACGCTCGGCAAGAACGGTTCAATTCACGCCCGGCGAACAGCATTCTCGACCTTGCGGCACAAAGAAGCGGTCAAAAAATTGTTCACAGAGATCGCGCCCCGATCGACCGAGCGCAACGGCGGTTACACCCGCATTGTGCGACTCGGCCAGCGCAAGAGCGATTCCGCTTCGATGGCGTTCATCGAGTGGGTCGATGCCGCCGTGGTGGTCGAAGAAAAACCGGCTGAAGAAAAGAAGGCAAAACGAAAAGAGCCGGAATCGAAACCGAAAAAGGACTCGAAACGCGAAGAGCCTAAGGCGAAAGAAAAGGAAGCTCCGGCAGCGGAAGAACCGAAGAAAAAGCGGCGTTGGTTCAGTCGGAAATCGGACGAAGGAAAATAATTACGCGGTCAATGCGCGGTGGATTTCCCCTAACGTTTCGCGCAAGCCATAGCGAATCTTCCAGCCGGGATAGTGCGACTGGAATTTTCGCACATCGCTGATCCACCAAATGTGATCGCCGATGCGGTTCCGCTTTTCGTACTGCCAGTTCAATCGCCGGCCTGCAATTTCTTCGCACAACTCGATTGCTTCCAGGATGGAACAGTTGCTTTGGCGAGCACCGCCGATGTTGTAAACTTCGCCCGTTCGCGGCGCGCGGATGAATTCGGCGCACGCCTCGACCAGGTCGGCGCTGTGAATATTGTCGCGCACCTGTTTGCCTTTGTAGCCAAACACGCGGTAGACGCGACCACTCACCGTGCAGCTCATCAAATAGGACAGAAATCCGTGCAGCTCGGCGCCGGCGTGGGCTGGACCGGTCAGACAGCCGCCCCGAAATGAAACAGTCGGCATTCCGAAATAGCGGCCGTACTCCTGCACGAGGAGGTCCGCCGCCGCTTTTGAAACGCCGAAAAGCGAATGCGTCGTGGAATCGATGCTCATCGATTCGGAAATGCCGGCTTCATACTCGTGGTTCGGCTCAATTTCCCAGCGCTTCGGCAATTCGCGCAGTGGCAACTCGTTCGGCCTGTCGCCATAAACTTTGTTGGTCGAAATAAAAATGAATGGCGCGTCCGGACAAAAATTCCTGGCCGCTTCCAGAAGATTGAGCGTGCCGTTGGCGTTGATAGTGAAGTCCGTCTCCGGCTCGCGAGCCGCCCAATCGTGGGACGGTTGCGCCGCGGTGTGCACGACGGCCGCGATTTCGACGCCATGCTGCTTGAACAATTCGTTAATCGCACGGACATCACGGATGTCGAAGTCGTGGTGTTCGTAACCGCGCACATCCGCGACCAAATCGTCGCGCATTTTTCGGGTCGAAGCTTCGGCGCCGAAAAACCGTGCCCGCATGTCGTTATCGATCCCAACAACGCGCGCGCCGTCCCTCGCAAAACGCCTGACCGCTTCCGAGCCAATCAACCCGGCTGATCCGGTTACGATAATCGTCCGCACAAGCTCGATGGTTAGCGGGAATTTTCCAGGTGACGAGAATTTATCTCAGAGGGACCAGGCGCCATTTCACTTTTCCGTCAACGATCTCGAGCCAGGCAACACTCGCGGGCGATCCCTGATTGGGCCGCGTCACGCATCCTGGATTCAAAAACAAAACGCCGCGGCGTTTCTCATTTCGCGGTAGGTGGGTATGACCATGCAACACAACATCGACATCATCGGGCGGCGACTGTGGCGGAATATGTTGCAGTCGGAATTTCAATCCGTCGCGCGTAAGATCGACAACCAGCGGCCACTCGGAATTGCTGTCGCAGTTTCCGCGCACAATCGTGACCGGCGGACCAGTTGCACGCAGTTCATCCAAAATTATTTGTGCGCAAACATCACCCAAGTGCCAGATCTCATCCGCGTCGCGCGCAAGATCGACAATCTTTTGCGGCAACTTGTTATGCGTGTCCGCAACGACAAGAATTCGAAGAACGCCAGCCATCTATCTCTAAAGAAAGCAGGAACGCAGGAGGGGAAAAATGATTTCTCATCATTCCTGTTTGCCTGCTTTCCTTGGAAATATTCTCGCCGTGATCCTTTGCGTCCTTTGTCTGAGGCATTAACCTTTAGTTGTGTCATTCAATAATTTCGAACTTTCGCCGGAAGTCGTGCGCGGCACCCAGGCGATGGGCTTTACCGAGCCGACGCCGATCCAGCTCCGCGCCTTCCCGATCATTCTCGCGGGCAAAGACTTAATCGGCACCGCCCAGACCGGCACCGGCAAAACGGCCGCGTTCGCGCTGCCAATTCTCACCCTTCTCGCGAAGCATGGCGCCTTCCGATGTCTCGTGCTTGAGCCGACGCGCGAACTTGCCGCGCAAGTCGAAACCGCGTTCCGCGATTACGGCCGGTTCACCGATTTACGTGCGACCGTTGTTCACGGCGGCGTCGGTTATGGAAAGCAACGAGAAGAAATCAAACGCGGCGTAGACGTCCTCGTCGCCACGCCGGGCCGGCTTCTCGATCTGCTTGAGCAACGCACGATGGATTTGCGCCAGGTAAACATTCTCGTACTCGACGAAGTCGATCGCATGCTCGACATGGGATTTCTGCCCGATGTCCGCCGCATCGTCGAAAAAATTTCGGCCGATCGCCAAACACTGCTGTTCTCGGCGACACTGCCGCCGGAGATCGAGCGTCTCGCCGCGTGGGTATTGCGCGATCCCGAGCTGGTGGAAATTGGCGTGCGCCGTTCGCCGGCCGAAACCGTGACTCACGCGGTTTATCCGGTCGCCGCCGAACAGAAATTCGATCTGCTCATGGCATTGCTCGAACGGACAAACTTCGATAGCGCACTAATTTTCTCGCGAACGAAACACGGCGCCGATCGGATAGCACACAAACTAAAACAGGGAAACCATTCCGTTGCCGTTTTGCATTCCAACCGCACCCAGCGCGAGCGCATCGAGGCGCTGGAAGGATTCAAGAGCGGCAAATATGAAGTCATGGTCGCGACCGATATTGCCGCGCGCGGCCTCGATATCGCCGGCGTCAGTCACGTCATCAATTACGACGTGCCCGAGCACGCCGAAGATTACGTCCACCGCATCGGCCGCACCGGGCGGGCCCAAAACGTCGGCGACGCGTTCACGCTCATGAACGGCGAAGAAGTTTCTTCGCTCCAAGCCATCGAACGTTTCATCGGCCAGAAAATTCCGCGACTGAAGCTCGAAAACTTTCCTTATCTCTACACGGTTTTGTTCGAACCCGAGTCTGCGACCGGCGGCAGACGAGCAATCGGCGGCGGCCGTTCGCATCGCGGTTATTCTTACGGACGAAGACGGAGATAGGGGCGGCACCAATTCCTGTCATTCCAACCGAAGTCGAGGAATCGAGCGAGTGGGACGACCGACATGGGCGGTTGCACGGCGAGAGACTCGGGAGACGAGCAAGTTCAATCTCTCGCTATTTCGGAAATATTTAGAGATGTCTCGGCTTCGCTCGACATGACAAAGGATCATTCTGTCATGCGCGCGGGAGATCGGTTAGAATTCCGACATGGTGACAATCGAAACAATTAAGAACGGTCCCTACATTGTGAAGGGCAAGGTGGAATTGAAAGACAACGAAGGGAATAATTTTCCGGTGGAAAAACGAATGGCGCTCTGCCGTTGTGGTGCATCGACCGAGAAACCGTTTTGCGACGGCACACATTCCAAGATCGGTTTTCAAGCGGCTGAGAAAGCCGTGCCGGAATCCAAAGAATGAAGACGGGCATTTTTGTCTGCCTTTGCACTCTGCTTGTCGTCATTTCGGCGCGGGCCGAAAAAATCTCGCTCGTCGGCGCGACTGTGGTTAACCCCACCGACGGCAAGGTGATGCCGAACGCAACCGTCGTGATCAACGGCGACAGGATCGAACGCGTCTCGATGGGCAAGCAGGACGCGACGGCGCTCGGGAAACAGATCGATTGCGCCGGCAAATTCATTCTGCCGGGTTACGTCGACACTCACATCCATTTCTTTCAATCGGCTGATCTATTCACCCGGCCGGACGGTGCGGACCTAAACAGCGTCCGGCCTTACAAAGACGAAGTCGCGTGGATTAAGTCGCACCTCGACGACGTTTTCGCGCGCTACATTCGCTGCGGCATTACGAGCGTGGTCGACGTCGGAGGACCGTTTTGGAATTTCGAAGTTCGCAAAACGGCGAACGCGACCGCGAAAGCGCCGCGCGTCGCAGTCGCCGGCCCGCTAATTTCCAGTGTGTCGCGCGAGAAACTCGATCTCGGCGACCCGCCGATCGTTAAGATCGACAATCCCGAGCAGGCGCGCGCGTTCGTGCGCAAACTCGCGGAGCAAAAACCCGATTTGGTGAAGATCTGGTACATCGTCGACAAAGATCATCCCGTTGACAGTTTCCGGCCGACCGTGCGCGCAACGGTTGAAGAAAGTCACGCGCACAAGATTCGCGTCGCGGTGCATGCGACCGAATTGGAAACGGCGCGCGCAGCAGTTGAAGAAGGCGCGGACGTTCTCGTCCACAGCGTGGTCGATAAACCGGTGGACGACGCTTTCGTGAAGCTCTTGAAGGAACACCGTACGATTCTTTGTCCGACACTCGTAGTCTTCGAGCGCTACGGCCGCACGTTTTCGCATCAGTTGAATTTGACGCCGGAAGAAAAGGCCTGGGGTAATCCGGAAGTGATCGCGTCGCTGGACGTGACGAAGATTCCGCAGGACAAATTGCCCGATCGGATCAAGACCGCGCTGGTGAAACCGGATGAGGCGCTTGATCGGATCAAAAAAACTTACGAAGTCGCGCTGCCGAATTTGAAAACGCTGGAGGACGCCGGCGTAACGATTGCCGCCGGCACGGATGCTGGAAACATTGGGACAATTCACGGACCGGCGTTGTTTCGCGAATTTCAGTTGATGCGCGAAGCGGGACTAACGCCGATGCAAATTCTGCAATGCGCGACTGCGAACGCGGCCCAGCTTTTCGGCGGCGACACCGGCGCGCACATCGGCAAGATCGACATCGGCTATTTCGCCGATCTCGTCGTTTTGAAATCGAATCCAGCCGACGACATCGCGCACGCGTCGGACATTGAAACCGTGATCAAGAACGGCGTGGTCTATCCGGCCGATTCCATCTTGCGCTGAACAGAACCTCGAATCTTGCAGCGATTCTGGCGAATGCGATTGGCATTCGAAACGTCTAAGCATCTATGAAACGAGAAGCCGCGATCCTCGCCTTTCTTGCCGGAAGCACGCTGTTGATCTTCGCGGCCGAACCTGGGCAGAACGAGGACTGGAAACTAGTTAAGCAAAACAGCGGGGTCGCAATTTACAGTCGCCTGCATCCGGGATCGCGCCTGAAGGAATTCAAGGCGGTAGGCAAAATCGATGCAACGACCGAGACGGTTCATAAGGTTATCGATGACGTCGAGGCTTATGCGAGTTTCATGCCCTACACGGCGGAGTGTCGCGTCATTGAGCGGAAACACGATTCCATCCTTACTTATCAGCGGGTCTCACCGAAAATCGTCAACGATCGCGATTACACGCTTCGCATACAAAAGAAGTCGTGGCCGGTTGAAAATGGACTGGCCTATCTCAATCGCTGGGAGCCGGCCAACGAACATGGTCCAGCGGCAAAGCCTGGCGTGTTCAGGGTAACCGTGTGCGAGGGTTCCTGGCTGCTCGAGCCGACCGACGATGGTAAAACGCGCGCGACCTATTCCGTTTTTACCGACAGCGGAATCGTCGGCCCGGCTTTTATCGCCAATACCATCAGCACGACGGGAATCGGCAAACTTTTTGCGGCCGTCCGCAAACAAGCGAAAGACCCGAAATATCAGTCGAAGTAAGATTTCAGACGTGAAGTTCGGGCGATTTAGTTTATCCTGCGCGCTGCGCAGATGCCGCGGAACAACGATCTAAAGAAAATTTTGCTGATCGGCTCCGGTCCAATCGTGATCGGGCAGGGCTGCGAATTTGATTATTCCGGCGTGCAAGCGTGCAAGGCGCTGCGCGAGGAAGGCTATCAGGTCGTGCTGGTGAACTCGAATCCAGCCACGATCATGACCGATCCCGAATTCGCAGATCGCACTTACATCGAGCCGATCACGGCGGAAGTGATCGAAGCAATCATTGCTCGAGAAAAACCGGACGCGCTTTTGCCGACGATGGGCGGCCAGACAGCGTTGAATGCGGCGATGGAACTTTATCGCAACGGCGCGCTGGCGCGGCACAAAGTGAAATTGATCGGCGCCAACGCGAAAGCGATCGCGAAGGGCGAAGATCGACAATTGTTCAAGGAAGCGATGCTGCGGATCGGACTCGACGTGCCGCGTTCAGGCGTCGCGCGCTCGCTTGCGGATGCGGGCCGCATCGCAAAGGAGATCAAGACTTTTCCGCTGATTATTCGACCCGCGTTCACGCTCGGCGGCAGCGGCGGCGGCATCGCGTACAACCCAGACGAACTGGACGATATCGCCGGGCGCGGCCTCGCCATGTCGCCGGTCAATGAAGTGTTGATTGAGGAATCGCTCGTTGGCTGGAAGGAATTTGAAATGGAAGTGATGCGCGACCGGATGGACAACTGCGTCGTTGTTTGCTCGATCGAGAATTTCGATCCGATGGGCGTGCACACCGGCGACTCGATCACGGTCGCGCCGGTGCAAACGCTGACCGACAAAGAATATCAAATGATGCGCGACGCCGCGTTCGCGGTCATTCGCGAAATCGGGGTCGAGACCGGCGGCTCAAACATTCAATTCGCCGTCCATCCGGACAACGGCCGGATGGTCGTGATCGAAATGAATCCGCGAGTGTCGCGCTCAAGCGCGCTCGCGAGCAAAGCGACGGGATTTCCGATCGCGAAGATCGCGGCAAAACTGGCGGTCGGTTACACGCTCGACGAAATCAAAAACGACATCACCCGCGAAACGCCGGCCTGTTTCGAGCCGACGATCGATTATTGCGTGGTCAAAGTGCCGCGATTCACGTTCGAAAAATTTCCACAAGCCGATCCGACGCTGACGACGCAAATGAAAAGCGTCGGCGAAGCGATGGCTATTGGTCGCACGTTTAAGGAATCATTGCAGAAAGCATTGCGCAGTCTGGAAATCAAACGGTTCGGGCTTTGCGGCGACGGCGCCGATAAAGATGTCGACCTTGAAGCGCTGCGTTTGAAACTCGCGATCCCGAACGCGGAACGTGTTTTCTATCTGGCGCAGGCCTTTCAGAAAGGCGCATCGATCGACGAGGTTTTCGAGCTAACCAAGATCGACAAATGGTTTTTGCGGAACGTGGCCGAGATCGTGACCGAAGCACAGTGTTTGAAAACGAAAACACTGTTGCGGAGCAAGAAGCTCGGGTTTTCGGATCGACAACTGGCTCTGGCAAACGGCTCGAGCGAAGAGAAAATTCGGGCGAAACGCATCGGCGAAAAAGTGACGCCAACCTATCGCCTAGTCGATACCTGCGCGGCGGAGTTCGAGGCCTACACGCCGTATTACTATTCGACTTACGGCGACGAGAACGAGCGGCGCGAGAGCGGCAAACGCAAAGTGATGATTCTCGGTGGCGGGCCGAACCGGATCGGCCAGGGAATTGAATTCGATTACTGCTGCGTGCACGCCGCCTTCGCGTTGCGCGAGCTCGGGTTCGAAACGATCATGGTCAATTCGAATCCGGAAACGGTTTCGACCGATTACGACACGAGCGACAAACTTTATTTCGAGCCGCTCACGCTCGAGGACGTTCTTAATATATATGAGCAGGAGAAGCCGGAAGGCGTGGTGGTGCAGTTTGGAGGGCAGACGCCGCTCAATCTTGCGGACGGATTGAAAGCGGCCGGCGTTCCGATTTTTGGGACCCAACCGGAGAGCATTGAGACGGCGGAAGATCGAAAATTGTTCGCCGCGATGCTGGACAAGCTCGGATTGCGTCAGACCCCGAGCGGATCGGCCGTGAGCACGGACGAAGCCGTGAAGATCGCGAGCAAAATCGGTTATCCGGTTCTGGTCAGGCCAAGTTTTGTTCTGGGCGGCCGGGCAATGGAGCTCGTTTACAACGAACCGGATCTGCGACGTTACATGGCGAGCGCGATTGAAGTAACGCCGGACCGCCCGGTGCTGGTCGATCGCTTTCTGGAAGACGCGATTGAAGTGGACGTCGATTGCATTTCCGACGGTGAGACGACGGTGATCGGCGCGATTATGGAGCACATCGAAGAAGCGGGCATCCACAGCGGCGACAGCGCGTGCGTGATTCCGACATTCTCGTTGACGCAGAAAGTGCTCGCTGAGATTTCGTCGGCAACAAAGGCGATGGCGCGAGAGTTGAACGTGCGCGGGCTCATGAATGTGCAATTCGCAGTCAAAGGCGAAAATGTCTACGTGCTCGAGGTAAATCCGCGCGCGTCGCGGACAGTGCCGTTTGTGAGCAAAGCGATCGGCGTCCCTCTGGCCAAATTGGCCGCGAAGATCATGGCCGGCAAAACCTTGCGCGAGCTCGGATTTATGACTCAAATTGTGCCAAAACATTTCTCCGTCAAAGAAGCGGTCTTTCCATTTCTGCGCTATCAAGGCATCGACATTTCGTTAGGCCCAGAAATGAAATCGACCGGCGAAGTGATGGGGATCGATGTCGATCTTGGGTTGGCTTACGCGAAATCGCAGATGGCCGCGCCGCCGCCGTTGCCGAAAAAAGGTAACGTCTTCATCAGCGTGAAAGACACCGACAAGGAAGCGGTCATTCCGGTCGCGCGCGAATTTGTGAAGCTCGGCTTCGGGATCATTTCAACGATCGGAACTGCAGACGCGCTGGCGAAAGCGAAGATCAAGGTGAAAAAAGTTTTCAAACTCCACGAAGGCCGGCCGAACGTGCTCGACCGCGTCAAAAACGGCGACATCAGTTTCATCATCAACACTCCGAGCGGCAAAATCCCGCGCGAGCACGAAGTCACTATTCGAAACGCCGCGCTCGAGCAAAAAATTCCGATCATGACGACGGTGCGCGCGGCGCAGGCCAGCGCGAACGGCATTCGCTCGTTGCAAAAGAGCAAGGTGCAGGTGCGCAGTCTGCAGGAATATCACGCCACAGTGGCGGCGTGACAGGGACGGCGCTTCGTGTCACTTGTCAGAATGAGGATGTCGATCTTAGCGGCGTTGCTATTAAGCTCCGCACTGTTCGCAGCTGAAGAAAAGAAGGAGGAAACAAGCCCGGTGAACGCAACAAATGAAGTCGCAGTAATCAAAACGAGCGAAGGCGACATGATCGTGCAGTTTTGGACTGATGCCGCCCCGAACACGATCGACAATTTCAAGAAGCTGGCACGCTCTGGGTTTTACAACGGCACGATTTTTCATCGGATCGTGAAAGGATTCATGATCCAGGGCGGCGATCCGAACTCGAAAGATCCGACTAAGGAAAACCGCTATGGTGAAGGCGGTCCCGGTTACAAAATCAAAGCGGAATTCAACGATCATTCACACGAGCGGGGGGTAATCTCAATGGCGCGTGAACCCGATCCTGATTCCGCCGGCTCGCAATTTTTTATCTGTCTCGGGCCCGTGCCGCGACTGGATCATCAATACACAACCTTCGGCAAATTGATTAAAGGCGACGACGTGCTCGGCAAAATCGGCGACACGCCGGTGAGCCGAAACAGTATGGGCGAAAACAGCAAGCCGACGAAACGGGTGACGATCGAAAAGATCGACATCGTGGCAGCAGATTCGGTGAAGTAGCGAGAATGGCAGAAAACAAAACGCAGGTCGCGCTCATCCAGATGAAGTGCGGCACCGATCCGGAGAAGAATTTCTCGCGGGCGATGGATTTCATTCGCCAGGCGGCCAAGAAAGGCGCTGCAATTGTTTGTCTGCCGGAACTTTTTCGATCGCAATACTTCTGCCAGACCGAAGACCACAAAAATTTCGAGTTGGCGGAAGAAATTCCTGGAAGATCGACATCTGCACTGGCGGAGTTGGCGGGCGAGTTCGGCGTCGCGATTGTCGCGTCGCTTTTCGAGAAACGGCGCGCGGGCGTTTATCACAACACCGCCGCAATTATTGATGCGGACGGAAAATTCCTCGGGAAATATCGCAAGATGCACATCCCGGACGATCCGCTTTATCACGAAAAGTTTTATTTCACGCCAGGCGACCTTGGTTTTCAGGCATGGGAGACAAGACGCGGCAAAATCGGCGTGTGCGTTTGCTGGGACCAGTGGTATCCGGAAGCGGCGCGGCTGACGGCGTTGCGCGGCGCGGAACTGATTTTTTACCCGACGGCGATTGGCTGGCATCCCAGCGAGAAAAGAGAATTTGGCGCGGCCCAACATTCGGCCTGGGAAACAATTCAGCGCAGTCACGCAATCGCGAACGGCTGCTACGTCGCCGCAGCTAACCGTGTCGGTCACGAAGCTCCGGCCGGCGGTGATGGAATTGAATTTTGGGGGCAAAGTTTCATTTGCGGCCCGGACGGCGAGATCATTGCAAAGGGCTCTGTCGATAAAGAAGAAATCGTGATCGCCGAAATCGATTGGCGCCGCGTAAACGAGCACCGGACGCATTGGCCGTTTCTGCGCGACCGTCGCGTTGACGCCTACAGCGGAATCGAGCAACGCCTGCTCGATTGAGAGTTTTCTTTTGCGGAGAAGCGCCGTACGTTTGCGACATGAAAACAGTTCTTTATGCAGCAATTTTCTGCGCCATCGGTTCTCTCGCGCAGGCGCAAGAGGTCACGAAAGCAGCGGCGCAACTGGAGCCCAAGTCAGGCAGCCAGGTAAGCGGCATGGTTACATTCACAAAGGTTGGCGATGAAATCCGAGTGGTCGCCGACATTCAAAATCTGAAACCGGGAAAACACGGATTCCACATTCATGAAAAAGGGGATTGCTCGGCAGCAGACGCGGCGTCGGCCGGCGCCCATTTTAATCCCACTCAAAAACATCACGGTGGACCGATGAGCCTGGATCATCACACCGGCGATCTCGGCAACATCGAAGCAGATTCGTCCGGCAAAGCCCACCTGGATTGGAAAGGCAAACTTAGCCTCAGCGGGAAAGATTCAATCATTGGCAGGTCCGTCGTCGTGCATGAGAAGGAAGACGATTTGAAGACGGACCCATCGGGCAATTCAGGCGCGCGCGTCGCTTGTGGCGCAATCAACGCCGCCGATTAAATTTACCCGAAGCCCCGATCGACATGCAGTTGATGACGCTGAGCGAAATTCGTCGGGCCGCACAAAGCGAACCGGTATCGGCGAAAGTTCACGTGCAGGTCGAATCGGCGGCGCCGAGATTGACGCGCGAACAAAAACCATACTGCGAACTGAGTCTGGCCGACGCCTGTGATCGGATGACATTGCGCGTCTGGAGCGATCATCCTGCTTACAAAGCATGCAGCTCCCTCACCAGCGAGAGCTTCATCGAGCTAACCGGAGAATTTAATTCGCATTCGCAGTTCGGCCTCGAAGCGCAGAAGTGGACGGTGCGGCCGTTAACGCCGCAGGAGAAGAACGAATTGCTGCAGGGCCCGGCTGACCTGCGCGCGAAACAAAACGCAGATTGGCAATTGATCCTCGAAACGATCGCCACGATCGGCGATCCACGTTTGCGCACATTATGCGACGCGTTTGTGAAAGAGTTGGGCGAACGTTTTCGACGGACCGCAGCGGCCCGGAATTATCATCACGCTCGCCGCGGCGGTTTGGTCGAACACACTGCACAGATGATGCGGATCGCGAACAAGATCGCGCCGTTATATCCGCAATTGAATGTCGATCTACTGCTCGCCGGCATCTTGTTTCACGATTGCGGCAAGCTTTGGGAAAACGCACTGCCCGAAAACGGATTCGTGATGAGTTACGACGAGCGCGGCGAATTAATGGGGCATATCTCAATCGGGCTCGAATTGGTAAATTCCTTCTGGCGAAAAATTTCGGCGGACCATGGCGACGCCTGGAAGAACCTAACGCCGTTATCGGAGGATGTGCGTCTGCACCTGCTGCATTTGATCGGGGCGCATCATGGCGAGAAAGCGTTCGGCTCACCGGTCGATCCGAAAACGCCGGAAGCGATGGCGCTCCACTACATCGACAATCTCGATGCGCGGCTGGAAATGTTCGCTGCCGGTTACACGACGGCGAAACGGCTGGCCGCCCGAATTTTCGATCGCGTCCGGCCGCTGCCGGCGAATTTGGTCGCCCCGCTCGAAAAATTTCAGGCGTCAACGACTCCGCCAAAACCAGACGACCAATTATTGTGACTGAAGCCGTCGCCCGGCCTCAGTGAGATAGATCTTGTCGATCTCGAAGCCGATGAATTTTCCCACACCGCAATGTCTTGCGGCGACGGCAGAATTCCCGATCCCAAGAAAGGGATCGAGCATCGTCTTCACGCGCGAGACCCCGTGCAACTTGATGCACCACTCGGCGAGTTGAACGGGAAACGTGGCCGGATGCGGTCGTTCTTTCGCGCGACTCTGGATTGTTTCGTAAGGAATGAACCAGGTGTTACCGCGACACCGAAGATCGGTTCCGCGCGTGTGCGACCAGCGAGCGATGTTGCTCTTATCCTGGTAGGGCACGCCGAGCGCAAGCCGGTCGATGTCGATCTTGCCGTCGATGGTAAAGTGAAAAATGTATTCGTGGCAGTCGTTCAGAAATCTTTTCGAACTGATCGGCTTAAAATGTCCGAACGTTCGATTGTCGATGGCGATCGATTTGATCCAATGAATGGTGTTTTGCAAAACGAACAGATCGCGCAGCTGGAAAACAATTTCGTGCGGAAGCATCGGGTTTGAGGGCGCCGAGCCGATGTTGAGAAAAAACGAGCCGTCCGGCTTGAGAACACGACGAACTTGCGTCGCCCAGGTCGCGCACCAATTCAAATACGATTGTCGATCCTGGCGGTCAGAATATTTTCGATATCGAATGCCAAGATTGTAGGGCGGCGATGTGACGACAAGATCGACCTCTCCATCTGGCAAGCGCGCGATGCCTTCGACACAATCCTCCAAACGCAGATCAAATTTGGTCACCGAAGAAAAGTGGCCGAACGAATTCGATTCGTACAGCGAATTCGTTATTGTCTAGGCAATGTCGGACAAGCCTTCCAAGCTGAAGATCGCGGACCGCGAATTCACGTCGCGCTTGCTTGTCGGCACGGGGAAGTTCGCCTCAAACGAATTGATGCGGGATGCGCTGGCGGCGAGTGGGAGCGAAATCGTGACGGTGGCGCTGCGACGCGCCGATCTTTCCGGCAAGCACGATCCCTTCGCGAACATTTTGGATTTTATCGATCCGAAACAGTTTTTGCTTTTACCAAACACGAGCGGAGCACGCACCGCCGAGGAAGCAGTGCGGCTGGCGCGTCTGGCGGCGAGCGCCGGTTTGCCGACGTGGATCAAGCTCGAAATCCATCCCGACCCACGCTATTTATTGCCGGATCCAGTGGAAACGCTTGCCGCCGCTGAAATTCTTGTGAAAGAAGGATTCACGGTGCTGCCCTACATCAATGCCGATCCCGTGCTGGCGAAACGCCTGCAAGATGCCGGCACCGCCACGGTCATGCCGCTGGGCTCGCCGATCGGCAGCAACCGGGGAATCGAAACCCGTCCGCAAATTGAAATCATCATCGAGCAAGCGACTGTTCCGGTCGTGGTCGATGCTGGCCTGGGAGCGCCCAGTCAGGCGGCTGAAGCGATGGAAATGGGCGCGGACGCAGTCCTAGTGAATACCGCGATCGCGATCGCGTCTGATCCTGTCCGCATGGCGCAAGCATTCAAAAAGGCGATCGAAGCCGGCCGTGAAGCGCGCGAAATTGGCTTGGGCGAAAAGCAATGGAGGGCTTCGCCGACGAGTCCCCTGACCGCATATTTTTCGACTCGGGCGCAGGCCGACTAAAAAAAATTTGTGCGCAACAATTCTATTTGCGTTGTGTTCAAACGTAGAGATAGTCACCCCCCAACCCCCCGCGCGGCATTGAACTAGCCGCTTTTTTTCCGTTAAACCCCATGTTGTTCTCCGAGCTAAAGCCGGGTTCGGCGTAGTCGGCAGATTCGTTAATATAAGACCAGATCACAATGCGGAAACATCCCCATTCTGAGTCAGGCCGCTTTAACCCGCGCATTTTCCTCGCTTTCGTGCTCTGCTCGCTGAGCGCGATGCTGGCGATGTTGAGCTTCGCCGCGCCAATGCCGGCTTCCTTTCAACCGGAGATAAGAGAAGGCGAGCGAGTCCGTGCGTCAGAGTTTCGCGGCGATGTGAGAAATCTGCCGCGTTACGTCTCCTCGATGCAGAGGGACACATTCAGTCACCGCCCGCTTGAACACGACCTTCCCATACCGGCCATCAAACAAGTTTTGCCGGGAGCGCAAACGACGACTCCACGCGCGGCAGCCACATCCCCTCAGACCGTGCAGGGACCGTTGGCTCCAATGCCAGGTCCATCAACGTCGTTCGACGGGATGAACTTCAACCTGAATGGTGCTGGGCACCCGCCTGACCCGGTCGGAGACGTAGGACCGAACCATTTCGTCCAGGCTGTCAACACATCGATCGGAATCTATAGCAAGACGGGAGGAGCAGCGCTGGCAACCTTTACTTTCGACGGTTTATGGGCTGGGGCCGGAACCGGAACACCATGTGACACAGTTCACGGAGGCGACCCAACTGTGATCTACGATCCACAGCACGATCGGTTTATTGTTGCCGATTTCTCGTGGGCCGACATTCAAAACGGTCCGTACTACGAGTGCATCGCGGTTTCAAAAACGAGCGATCCGGTCAGTGGAGGCTGGTGGCGCTTTGCGTTCAGATCAGACGACGCGGCGCATCCGTGGTTTCCAGATTATCCAAAGATGGGCATCTGGCCCGACGGTCTCTACATGGCGGCGAATATGTTCGATTGCCTGGATTCCGCCTGCAACAACTCCACGTACAAAGAGGCGCGGGTGTATGCATTGAATATCGACGATCTGGTCAATGGAGCGACGCTCCGGAGCGTAATAGCCGACACCAATTCGAATAGTTTCACTCTGCTTCCCAGCAACTATCGCGGCACGGCTCCGCCCACCGGCTCGCCAAACTACGTCGTTGGTGAATCTACGACTGCGTTTGCTTGGGACGTGTTCAAGTTCCACGTGGACTTTGCGGTCCCGGCTAATTCTACATTGACTGGACCCGTTAACGTATCTCAGGCCGCTTACGTCCTTGCGGCTGACACAGTCCCAGAGCCTTCCGGTAATGATACCGACACTCTAGCTGACCGGGCGATGATGCAGAATCAGTATCGGAATATCGGCGGTGTCGAGTCGCTCTGGGTCAATCACACGGTTGGACCTGCTGGCAGTGGGTCGGTAGGCACTCCTACCGGAATCCAATGGGCCCAGATCAATGTTACCGGCGGCACGATTAACACCACTCCGGTTCAGGAACAGATTTACAACAACGGCGTCGATGGACTCAATCGCTTCATGGGATCTCTGGCAGTTGATCACGTCGGGAACATGGCGGTCGGTTACACTGCTTCGAGTTCGACGATTCCACCGGACATTCGCTATGCCGGCCGCTTGTCCACCGATCCGGCCAACACCTTGCCACAAACCGAGGGGACAATGTTGTCATCTGTCACGCGCAGCGTGCAGTTCGGTACCTGCGGCCCGTCCACCTGCACCAGATGGGGCGACTATAGCGCGATGAGTGTTGATCCAACAGACGACTGCACTTTTTGGTACACGAACATGTACTACGCTGCACCCGGTCTGAACTGGATCACGCGTATCGGTTCATTCAAGTTTTCGACGTGCTCGGCCGGTCCAACTCCGACTCCAACTCCTGGCGGAAGTCCAACGCCGACGCCCACTCCTACACCGCCGCCGACAGGGCCGTCAGTGATGCTTACCCCGCCACCGGGATCGACATTCACTTCATCGAGCGTGACTTTTACGTGGAGTGCCGGCACTGCGACCGCCAATTTCCTGTTCGTGGGCAGTTCGCCACATGGCGCCGATATTTACAACTCCGGAGTAGTGACGGTGCGGTCGAAGACCGTAAATAATATCCCTACTGACGGGCGCACCATCTATGTGACCCTGGGTTCGCAGGTCAACGGTTCCTGGTTCACGAAGGACTACACATATAAGGCCTTCAATCCTTCGGCGACTCCCACGCCTACTCCTGTTCCAACTCCCACGCCTACTCCTGTTCCAACTCCCACGCCTACTCCTGTTCCAACTCCAACGCCAACAGCGACCCCGACGGCCACGCCGACTCCGACACCGACCGCCACTCCTACACCGACCCCAACAGCGACGCCGACAGCCACTCCGACTCCAACGCCGACAGCCACGCCAACTCCTACACCTCCTCCTACTGGGCCGGCAGTAATGTTGACTCCGCCGCCAGACTCAACCTTTACTTCTTCGAGCGTGACTTTTACCTGGAGCGCTGGCAGCGCGAGCGCCTATTTCCTTTTTGTGGGCAGTTCCTTACACGGCGCCGATATTTACAACTCCGGAGTAGTGACGGTGCAGTCGAAGACCGTAAATAATATCCCCACTGACGGGCGCACCATCTATGTGACCCTGGGTTCGCGGGTCAACGGTTCCTGGTTTACGAAGAACTATACATATAAGGCCTTCAAATAAGGCAATCGCCCCTTGATTTCGGCCGACACCGTTCACCATCGTTATCATTAGGCGCGCGTACTTGCGTCGTTGTAGAATTCAACTTGGCGGCCGCCGAGGCGGCGGACCACGCGCCAACCGTTTTCCGTTGCAAACGCGCGAAGATCTTGATCGGATATTGATCGCAGAATCCGGAGCTCCGCCGGATGGATGATGAAAATCTCCGGTTTGGTGGCAAGCCGGGCGGCGATTTTGTTGGTTAAGCCGGCGAGACCATCAATCTTTTCCATAAGCAGACCTGCGCGGACTAGTGCGGAGCAGGGGTTTCTCGACGCGGCTCCGAATAGGCCACGTTGGAACCGGCTTTGATTTGCGATTTAATTTTTTCGCGCAATGCCAGATGCGCTTTTCGAGCAGGCGAGGGGCCACGCACATTCGGTTTTTTCATGTCGTTCTTAGTTAATTGTCGATCCGGCCCTGCGTTGGCGCAATTGGCGCAGGCGAGCTTCATCGGCTAAATTTTGTCGATGTTTTCGGAAACGATCGAGTTACGCGGCCATTTTATCGATTCACTCACCTTGCCAAAAGTTTTGGATCAAATTGTGACTCGGGGCGCCACTTTCAATATTGTCGAATTTAAGATTGGCCAAAAACGTGTTGATCCGAGTTTGGCTCGAATCGAAATCACGGCTCCGAGTCGGCCCGAGTTGGACGAGCTGATTCAGCGTTTGCGAGAGCAGGGCGCGGAAGTAAACCGCTCTCAGCTCCGCGACAAGTAACTCGTCGATCTTATGCGCGAGCTCTTGCTTTGCCCGCCGGATTACTACGGCATCGAGTACGAGATCAATCCGTGGATGAGTCGAGCGCGCGGGGCGGAAGCACCGCTCGCACAAGAGCAGTGGCGCGGCTTGCAGGCGACTCTTTCCAAACTGAATTGCAAAATTGAGCTCGTCCCGCCGCAACCAAAGTTACCGGACATGGTTTTTACGGCCAACGCCGGACTCGCTGTCGGCAAACAATTTATCCCAAGCAACTTTCGGCACAAAGAGCGCGCCGGCGAAGCACCGCATTTTGCCAGCTGGATGGAAAAACGCGGCTTCCAAATCTCCTGGTTGCCCAATGATTACTATTTCGAAGGCGAAGGCGACGCCCTTTTCGTCGGCGACACACTTTTTTGCGGTTACAAGTTCCGTTCCGACATCAAATCTCATCGCGCGGTCGCGGAGATGCTCGGCTGTCTCGTCGTCTCAGTGGAACTTGTCGATCCGCGCTTTTATCATCTCGACACTTGTTTTTGTCCGCTGCCCGACGGCGCCGCCTTTTGGTTTCCTGCTGCGTTCGATGAATACGGCCAGCACGCCATTCGCGAACACGTTTCCGATTTGATCGACGTCGCATCAGACGAGGCGATGCATTTTTGTTGCAATGCCGTCGTGATTGAACGCGATATTGTCTTGCCCGAAGGCGCGCCCAAACTAGTCGCCGCCCTGAGCGATCGCGGCTACCGATGCCATCAGCTCCCGATGACCGAATTCCTTAAAGCCGGCGGCGCCTGCAAATGTCTGACTCTGTTTTTGCCGCAGCGCGAAAAAATATAAACTTTCTTGCTCCGCTTTGCTTGCAGCGCTGATTCGATTTTGCCGCGCGGCAAGCAATTCATCACATCTGACTTCGTTAACCAGCCTTTGCGCGCAATCCCGACACCGAACCATAAATCCTGCAATCGCTCGATCCGATGCGCGTCCGGGTTGATCACGCACTTGACGCCTTTCTGTTTCGCCAGCGGCCACCATCGCCAATCGAGATCGAGTCGCTTCGGCGCAGCGTTGAGTTCGATCCAGGTTCCAGTCGCAGCCGCAGCCTCGAGAGCGGCCGGAACATCGACAAGATACGGATCGCGTTTCAACAGCAAGCGCCCGGTCGGATGCGCCAGAATCGTGATGAACGGATTCTCCATCGCGCGAATGATTCTCTTGGTCATTTCCGCTTCCGACAAATTGAAGACGGAATGAATTGAAGCGACTGCGAAGTCGAGTTCAGCCAAAAGCTCGTCCTCGAAATCGAGGCTGCCGTCGCGGAGAATGTCGCACTCCACACCGGCGAACACCCGAAAGCCATTGAGCTGCTTGTTCAATTTACGAATCGCAGCGATCTGCGAGCGCAGCTTTACCGCATCGACGCCGTGCGCCTGAATCGAGCTTTTGCTGTGTTCGGCGATTCCGAGATATTCCAGGCCGAGCTCCTGCGCAGCCGTAACCATTTCTTCGAGCGTGTTATGACCGTCGCTCGCGACCGTATGACAATGAAACGTGCCGCGTAAATTCTCCTGCTCGAGTAATCGCGGCAACGAATGTTTTTCCGCGGCTTCGAATTCGCCGCAGTTCTCGCGCAACTCCGGCGGAACAAAATCAAGCCCGAGCGCGCGATACAAATCCGCTTCCTCGCGAACCCTTGGAATCTTAACCGTCCGCCTTCTAACTGCCCGTCCGGCTCGGACCTTTTTCGCTTTCGGATCGGGCGGCAAACGCGCCAGCCGGTATTCGTTCAAGGTCCAGCCGCGCTGTAGCGCCCGGCTGCGCATCTCGATATTGTGTTCCTTGCTGCCGGTAAAGTAATTGAGCGCAAACGGATATTCGGCCGCGCTCACCACTCGCAAGTCGCACTGGATCCCGGAACGAAGCCGCACACTCGTTTTCGTCGGGCCTTGGGCAATGATCGATTCCACCAGCGCGTGTTTAACAAAGGATTCCGTAATCGCCGCGGGCTTTTTCGTCGCGACGACAAGATCGACATCGCGCACAATTTCCCTTCGCCGCCGGTAACTTCCGGCCACATCGACCTGGAGCGCATCGGGATGCGCCGCCAAATCTTTTCGAAGGGATTCCGCTTCAGCCGCAATCTGTCCAAACTGAAAATATCCGGAATGCTTCGCGCGTTGCTCGATCGCCGCGCAGATCTTTGCCTGCGTCGTTTCGCCAAAGCCAGGTAGTTGCGCCACTCGACCGGATTCGCACGCCTCGCGCAATTGCTCGACCGAGCTGATGTGAAGTTGCTCGTAGAGCGCTTTGATTTTCTTGGCCCCGAGACCCGAAATTGAAAACAAATCCAGGATCGCCTCCGGAAATTCCGCCCGTAATTCCTCGAGGTACTTCAGCGAACCGGTCGCTGCCAGTTCCTTGATCTTGGCCGCAATCGCTTTGCCGACTCCCGGAATCTTCGCGAGCGCTTCCTCGTCCTGAAGATCAGACAGATTTCCGCCAAAAGTTTCCAGCGAGCGCGCGGCATTGGCGTAAGCCCGAATCTTGAACGGGTTTTCGTCTTTTAATTCGAGCAACGTCGCAATTTCCTGCAAAACCTCCGCGATTTGCGATTTTGTCATTCCCTTGAACCGTTACCGAAGATTCCGAACATGGCGAACCAAGTGCTCAAGTTAATCGAGTGCCCGCGCGATGCCTGGCAGGGCTTGCCGCGCCAGATCCCGACCGAGCTGAAAGTTCAATATCTCGGTGCTCTCATTGGTGCCGGCTTCAAAAATATCGACGCCGTGAGTTTTGTTTCACCAAAAGCTGTTTCGCAAATGACGGACAGCGAACAAGTTCTGGAGCAACTCGACGCGCCGAACGATGTGGAGATTATCGGTATCGTGGTCAACGAAAAGGGCGCCGAGCGCGCAATTGCGACCAAGCGCGTGACGACACTCGGATATCCGTGCTCGATTTCGCCCACGTTTCTGCGGCGGAACCAGAACCAGTCACCGGAAGAAAATTTCGAAACGCTAACCGCGATCAAGCGGCGCGCCGATAACGCGGATCTCGATCTTGTCGTTTATCTCTCGATGGCATTTGGGAATCCATACGGCGATCCCTGGAGCGAAGGTGAGCTTCACGCGGCAGTCGCGCGCATCGCCGACCTTGGCATTCGATCAATCTCACTCGCTGACACGGTCGGAATGGCGGACGCCACGTTGATTCAGCAAGTGGTCGCGGCCGCGATGAAATCTGGTAATGCTGGTGAAATCGGCGTCCATTTGCACAGCGCGCCCGCAGACGCGATCTCGAAAATTCTCGCAGCTTACGACGCCGGCTGCCGCAGATTCGATTCCGCGATTGGCGGACTGGGCGGCTGCCCATTCGCGCAGAATTCGCTCGTTGGAAATATTCCGACCGAAAGCGTGATCGCGGCCTTGAAGCAGCGCGGCGTCGAATTGTCGTGCAAGATCGACAACGTCATTCAGCTCAACGCAAAAATTGGCAGCGAATTCGCCTAAGCCAACGCCAGGTCACATTCGGTCCCGCTTTTTGTAAAAGGCGTAGCGATCGAGGATCGATTGAACGTATTTGCGCGTAGCTGGAAAATCGATGTTGCCGAGAAATTGGCTGGTCGTCATCCCACCCGCTCCAACCCAGCGCTGAACGCGACTTGCTCCGGCATTGTATTCAGCGAGAGCAAACGGCATCGGCTCGGATTCGTTTTGCCAATGGTCGAGCGCACGGCGCAAATACCACGAGCCGGCCTCAAGATTTGTCTGCGAATCGAAAAGTTGGTCGACCTGGAAGTTGTCGATCTTGTGTTCGCGCGCCCATTCATTTGCGGCTTTCTCGCTGACCTGCATCAAGCCACGCTCGCCGGCGGTTCCATATTTTTGACGATCAAACCGGCTCTCGCGCCAGATGACAGCTTTAACCAGCATTGGATCGAGCTGGTGCTCGGCCGCGATTGAGAGGATGAGTTTATCGTATTGCTGAAATCGCGCCGGGCTGACCCATTCGTAAAAGCTATAGAGCGCATCGCCGGATCGGAGCGCGAGATAACCGAATCCCGCCGCCAAAGCGACCAGCAGACACAGAATGAGTTTTAGGATGAACCGGGCCATCTTATTTCGGACCTCATGCTCGTGATCGACCTAAAGTTCAATTAAATTGTCGGCCAGCAACATGATGAAGCCCAATTACGTTCGGGTGATTATCGACCGCGCTATTCACCGCGAGCTTGACTATTCGGTGCCGGACACGCTGGCCGACCGGATCGGGATCGGCTCGCGGGGG
>Ga0209217_1000041_pt1 | contig 25555 bp, 23 predicted proteins | sample JacPinW_OM3H0_M2_FD_187957 | JGI IMG/M metagenome (GOLD analysis project Ga0209217, IMG submission 187957) | Forest soil microbial communities from Algoma, Ontario, Canada - Jack Pine, Ontario site 1_JW_OM3H0_M2 (SPAdes) (version 2) | ecosystem: Environmental > Terrestrial > Soil > Boreal...
GATCGAATCGGTGTAACCTTCAATCGTAAAAGTCGCCTTCGGATTTCGTTTTAGAAGATCGACAAGTTTGTGCAAAATGTCGCCGGGTTGTAAGTCGGCGCTGTCAAAGCTGAAAAGCTGGTCCTCTGGCATTCGAATCTTCGTTCCCGATCCGAGCGGACCTTTTTGCGAAAGCAATTGATCGAGATCGCTAAATCCCGGCGCGCCTTTCTTGTTCGGACCGGCGCTGTCGCCCGGAAGCTTGCTCGTGAAAGTGTTCGGACGTTTGATGATCGTGCTCGTGGCCAGCTCCGTTCCACTGAGCGCGGGCTGCGGCCGCCCTGAGACCGCACTATCGTTCAGGAGCGATTGCTCATGAGTCGCGTTCGGATTTGTGGAAAGAGTTTGCGCCGTGCTCCGTTCGATCTCGTTCATCACTGAAGCCACGTCTGCCTGCTCTACTTTTGGTTTGTCCGGCAAAACGTTGCTCATGTCGTCCGGCATTGCGGTCGTTGCCTGAATCTCCTGCAAAAGTTTGTCGAACGATTTCTTCTCGTCTGGCTGCTGCTCCTTCGCGTCGTCGGGGTTTGGCTTTGCTGCCTGGTTTATTTGATCGCCGCTCGCTTTATCGATCTGGGTCATGTCGACGTTTTTGACCCTAAACGTCATTGGCTGCTGTAAATCGCTAAAAACCGCTTCGGCCGACTGAAATCGTGTCCGATAAAAATAGATACAAAGCGTAATGTGCAGGCAGAGCGATATGATCAGGCCGAACCAAATCCAGCTCCGCTCGGGACTGCCGGTTAAGAGCGCTTCATGCTCGATCTCGTCGATGTCGTCGAAATCGGAAATTCTGGCCGCACCTTTCATTGTCTTAGTTAAACACCGTTAGCACCGAATGGTTGTCAATCTGCTGACCGCTTAGACACTGCACTCGCCCCGCGCGTTCGCTCGATAAACGCCCGGGTCGCCTTGCGAATCTCCTCGGCCACGCGCGCTTCGGGCGAAACAAACTTCGGAGTAAACCATGGGAACAGGCCGATCAAATCATGCGTGACCAAAATTTGCCCATCACACTGCTCGCCCGAACCGATGCCAATCGTCGGAATATCAATCGCGTTTGTAATCTGTCTCGCAATCTCCGGCACGACAATCTCAAGCACAACCGAGAACGCGCCCGCTTTTTCCACTGCCCTCGCGTCGGCAATTAGCGCTTCGGCTTCCGGTTGCGTTTTACCTTTAACCTTGTAACCGCCCTGCTCGCGGACGTGCTGCGGCAACATTCCTATGTGCGCCATGTACGGAATTCTCTCGCGCGTGATCGCTTCGATGTGCGCAATGTGGCTCGCACCGCCCTCCAGCTTTACCGCTTGTGCGCCAGCATCGACAAATTGCCTCGCCGTCGCAACAGCTTGGGCCGGCGTTTCGAAAGTGTGGATCGGCATATCGCCGACCACTAACGCAGATTTAACCCCGCGCGCGACGGCGCGAGTGTGATGCAACATTTCTTCCAGCGTCACGCTCGTCGTGTCTTCATAACCGAGCACGACCATGCCTAACGAATCGCCCACCAGAATGATGTCGATCCCGCTCTCATCAAGCAGTCGCGCCGTCGGATAATCGTAAGCGGTCAAGGCGGTGACTTTTTCACCGCGCTTCTTCATCTCACGATATTTCTCAACCAGATTCGTCATCACCATTTCTCCGCGAAGCGGATCACTTTAGTCGAATCTTTAATCTGTGCGAGCAGCTCTCGCGCGGTTTTCCGTTCATCAGACAAAAGTAAGTCCGGTCGAATATCAGCCAGCGGTTGCAGAACAAACCTCCGTAAATGCATCCGCGGATGCGGCAACTGCAAACCCTCGTTCTCCACGGTCAAGTCGTCAGCGTAAAGAAGGTCGATGTCGATCTTGCGTGAGACGTTTCTGGCATGATCGCGTTTGCGTCCGAGCGATTCCTCGACACGAACGAGCTGCTCAAGCAACTCGTTTGGATCGCCGTCGTATTCGATCTCCAAAACGGCGTTGAGGAATTTTCCCGCGCCCGGCTCGCAATCTACCGGCTCAGTTTCATAAATCGGCGAGTTCAGCATAGGCGGTTTAACATTGGGCAGATCGACGATCGCCTGTCGCGCCGCGCGCAAATTCGCCATCCGATCGCCCAAATTCGACCCGAGCGCGATACCGGTCCTCATTTGTTGTAGCTCCGGTCTATGACCGTTGCATTAATGTATTCGGCGCTCATAGAGCGCCGCTACAGGCCGAGCACGTCCTGCATCGAGTAAAGCCGCGCTGGTTTTCCAACGACCCACTCTGCTGCCCGCAATGCACCGCGCGCGAAAATTTCGCGGCTGCCGGCCCGATGCGTTAACTCGAGCCGTTCGCCTGGTCCGACAAAAGTGACCGTGTGTTCACCGACAACGTCGCCTTCGCGAATCGATTCGATTGGAATTTCGACCTTCAGCGCTTCTTTCAAGATCTCGCCGAGCGTCTTCGCCGTCCCGCTTGGCGCATCTTTCTTCATCTTATGATGGGTCTCGGTGATTTTGGGCGCGAACTCGGAGCCGGAAATTTCAGCGGCGCGGCGAGTCAGAGCAAAGAGCGCGTTTACTCCCACGCTGAAGTTCGACGCGAAGACAATTGGCAATGAGCCCGCCGTTTTCTCAATTAATTGGCGCTGCTCCGGCGAATGTCCCGTCGTTCCGATGACCAGCGATTTCCGGTGTTGCGAAGCCGCCCGGCAGATTTCGTCGATCGCGCCGGCATGACTGAAATCAATCGCGACGTCGCAATCTTTGACGGCTGGATCGATTGCATCGCCGAGATCGCATTGCGCGACAACGTCGATCTTTGGATCGTCCTTGGCCAGATCGACAATCGCCTGGCCCATTCGACCGCGAGCCCCGATCAGCGCCACGCGCACCGGCGTTCTCATTTTGTTTTTTCGAATGCCTTGACCGTTTTTCGCAGGCGCGCCTGGTTCGCTTCCGTCATTTCGCAAAGTGGCAGACGAACTTCGGCTGACATCGCACCGCGCCAGCCAAGCGCGGTTTTCACCGGCACCGGATTCGGCTCGATGAACAAATCTTTGAACAACGGAGACAGTTTGCGATGCAAACCCTCGGCCGATTTGTAATCGCCCGATTCGCACGCGCGCACCAGAGCGCAGACTTCTGCCGGAAACAAATTCGAAGCCACGCTCACAATCCCAACCGCCCCGACGGCCATGAACGGCAAAATCAACGAATCGTCGCCGCTCAAGATCGTGAACTCTTTCGGCAACCGCCGGCGCAATTCGCCCACACGCTCGACGCTGCCGCTCGCTTCCTTGATTGAAACGATGTTGCGACAGGTTTCCGCCAACCTGACGACCGTGTCCGGTCCGATGTCGACCGAGCATCGTCCCGGAATGTTATAGAGCATGATCGGCAGCGATGTTGCCTCCGCGATCGCTTTGAAGTGACGGAACAATCCTTCCTGGCTCGGTTTGTTGTAGTAAGGCGCGACAAGCAGTGCGCCATCGGCGCCGGCTTTCTCAGCGAACTTGGTTGCTTCAATAGAATCTCGCGTGGAATTCGTCCCCGCACCGGCAATAACCTTACAGCGACCGTTCGCGATTTTTATCGCGCGTTGGATGACTTCGTGTTTCTCATCGTGCGTCAACGTCGGGGATTCGCCGGTCGTGCCGACCGCAACAAGGCCAGTAATTCCAGGCGCGATCTGCGCTTCAACTAAATTTTCGAACGCCGCAAAATCGATACCTCCGTTACGAAACGGTGTAACTACTGCCGTAAAAGTGCCGCGAAACATTTGTTAACGATCAAACGTCTATCGTCCCTTCGAATGCAAACTCGGCGGGGCCGGTCAGGGTCACATTGGTAAATTGATCCCGTGTCCTCTTAAAACCGACGCTGAGTTCGCTGCCGCTGCGAACGGTAACACTGATTGGGCCGTCCACTTTCTCCGTCGCGGCAAAAATCAACGCGCTGGCAACGACACCCGTTCCGCACGCGAGCGTTTCGTCTTCGACGCCGCGCTCGTAAGTTCGCAGCAGAATTTTCTCCGCGCCGCGTTTCTCAATAAAATTCACATTCGCTCCCGCCGGCGAAAACATTTTGTGCCGTCGAATCGCTTGGCCACGAGATCGAACATCGACATGGTCGACTTTGGAAACCAGCACAACTACGTGCGGCACACCGCTGTTGATGAAATGCGCGCGTTCTTTCTCGCCGTTCGCGATGAGCTCGATCTCAAGCCGTAGATCTTTCGGGTCGGTCATTTGCAAAGTGACCAACTCGCCGCGCAATTCTCCCCGAATCAGGCCGGCCGGTGTTTGAAATGAGATTTTTGCCGGCGCGCCCGCAATTTTGTTCGCAAATCGCGTGAAACAACGCGCACCGTTTCCGCACATTTCTGCTTCACCCCCGTCGCGGTTGTAATATCGCATCCGGAAATCAGCGCCATTGGAGCCGTTCTCGAGCAAAAGGACCCCATCCGCACCCACACCGCGATGACGATCGCAGATCCGGACAATCTGCTCCGGCTGCAAACGCACGTCGCCAGCGCGATTGTCGATCATGACGAAATCGTTCCCCGCGCCGTTCATCTTGGTGAAACGCAACATGATGTCGATCTAATGTAGCGGCGGCTGTCTTAATGACAACGTTGCCCAGGAGCAAATTTGTCGTTTAGTTGTCGGCCATGCGAAGGCTGATCTGGGTCGTCTGCGTCGCAGCCATTGCGCACTCCGCACCGGCCGCCGGCCTCAACAGCTTAATCCTCGAGCAAATGCGGAAGATGCCGAGCGGCGGGAAATATTCCGTCTCGCACTTCGCCAAGATCAAATTGCAATCCGCCGCGCATTTTGAATCGGGAAAATTCTTTGTCATCCCGACCGCGCCGTATCCGAGCTTCTGCTCGGGCGCGACTTACATCGTTTTCATCAAAACGATCGAAGCTTTGCGCGACAGTGGGCAGCTCAAGCTCGATTTCGCCACGCTGAACCAACTTATGATTCGCGATCAGCACGATGGCGAAGGGATTTGGGGTCGCTGGAACGCCAACGGCCCCGGAACTGGCCGTCTGTTTCACGAGCTCGAGCTTGGACGAAACTTCACCGATTTCGCGCAAGCGCAGCCCGGCGATTTCATGAAAATTTTTTGGAACGAAAACGTCGGCCGACGCGAAAGCGGTCACTCGGTCATTTTTCTCGGGACGGTGAACCACCCCGACGGCGAATACGTGCGCTACTGGTCGAGCAACATCCCGCACGGTTACGGCGAAAAGGAAGTTCCGCGCAGCAAGATCGCGAACGCGATTTTTTCGCGCCTCGAAACGCCGGCCAATCTCACCCGGATCCACGATGTGCCCGTCGTCGATGTTTATCTGGCCTCGCTTCTGCGCAAGAAGTCGAACTTCGCCGAAGCGACGAAGAAGTGCGGAATTTGACGCTGTCATCCCGAGCGCAAGCGAGGGATCTCACAATCGAAGCTTGCGTCACACTATTCGGATTAGCGTGATCGAACAGTCTGTGAGAGATCCCTCACTCCGTTCGGGATGACACTGCAGCTATCAGCGACGGATTGCGTTCGCTAAATCGCGCGCGAAGGCGCCGACCTTCTCAACCATCTCCGGTTTGTCTCCGTGCTTTGCGATAAGATCGACAATCGCACTGCCGACCACGATCGCGTCAGCGTGTTGCGCCACTTCGCGAGCTTGTTCTGGATTTGAAATTCCAAATCCGACCGCGATCGGCAAATCCGAAATCTTTCTTAGGTCCGCGACTTTTTGTGGCAACGAGGTGGCAATAGAATCTCGCGCGCCGGTAACGCCTTCGCGCGAAACGTAGTAAAGAAATCCTTTTGCGCTTTTCGCGATTTTTTCCATCCGATCAGCCGGAGTTGTCGGCGCGATGAGTCTGATGTGAATCACGTTTTGCTCCGCAACACGCTCTCTGGAACTTGACTGCTTTAAGCGGTCAAGTTCTGAGAGATCTTCCTCGGGCGGAAGATCAAGAATGAGCAATCCATCAATGCCTGCGTCTTCTGCCTCGCGATGAAATTTCTCGGCGCCAAATTGGAAGATCGGATTGAGATAGCTGTAGAGAACGATTGGAATTTGCGATTTACGGCGGATCTCGCGGACGCAATTAAAAACGCCGCGGACAGTCGTCCCAGCGGCAAGCGAACGTTGCGCAGCCAATTGATTCACAATCCCGTCGGCGAGCGGATCAGAAAATGGCAAGCCAAGCTCGAGCACGTCTGCGCCAGCTTCTTCCAAAGCGAACGCAAGATCGACAGTGCCCTTCAGAGTCGGATCTCCCGCGCAAATGTACGGGATGAAGCCCTTATGCTTTTCGGAACGTAAACGCGCGAAACAGTCGTCGATCCGGTTGTGCATCCACCCGCATGATCTGATAGAATTACCGCTGAGTCGAATGGACGAAAAGATGCTAACGATCAACGAGATTTACCAATCGGTCCAGGGCGAGAGCACGTGGGCAGGAGAACGGTGCGTCTTTGTCCGGCTGACCTTCTGCGATTTGCGCTGCAATTATTGCGACACCGAATACGCCTTTTACGAAGGCAAGAAAACTTCGCTCAAGGAAATCGTCGATCGAGTCGCGAGTTTTCAATGCCCACTGGTCGAGATCACCGGCGGCGAACCGCTGCTGCAAAAGAACGTCCTCCCGTTGATGTCGATCTTATGCGATACGGGCCACACCGTTTTGCTGGAAACGAGCGGCGCGCACGATATTTCGAAAGTCGATCCGCGCGTGCACCGGATCATGGACTTGAAAACGCCCGGCAGCGGCGAAGTAGACAAAAATCTCTGGTCGAACATCGACCATCTAACGAAGCGCGACGAAGTGAAATTCGTGATGGGGTCGCGTGAGGATTACGAATGGTCGTGCGATAAAGTGCGAAAATTTAATCTGACGAAACGCTGCCGCGCCGTTTTGTTCTCACCGATCTTCGGTCGAATCGATCCTCGCCAGATCGTGGAATGGATTCTCGAAGACAAGCTCGACGTCCGTTTTCAACTTCAGATGCATAAGTTCATTTGGACGCCCACTCAGCGTGGAGTTTAGCGATGCAGGAGGAGCCAAAACTTTGGATTGTGATTTCGCGGCCGGACCGGTTGCCGAATGCGTTGGTGGGAGCGGACGCGTTGCGCGATCGATTTCCGGGCGGAGTTCATTTGCTGCGCGAGGAATCGAAATGGTGGAAAAACGCAAAATGGCAGGAATTTGTCAGCGAATTCGCCGAAGTGCATGCGTTCCCGAAAGTCAGAACGTGTCGGGGATTGAAAGATCTGCCGCGTCTTTATCGAGAAAACGTGGATCGACAGCGCGGCGTCGGGGCGTTGCCAATCGATCCCGATAACGATGTTTTACTGTGTCTTGCCGGCCTGCTCGGATTGGGAAACGCCGCGCTCTCCGCGCATCCCGACGTTTACAAAATTCTCTGCGCATCGCAAAAAGCGTATGGCGAATTAACACGACACGGCGACCGAACGCGTTTCCGGTTCACGACTTCGGGCTGGCTGCAAAATCGCGTGGTCGAGCCGCTGGCGGGCGTAGAACGAACGATTCATTACAAACCGCGGATCAATCCGGGCGGTGACGGTGTGCGTCTGCGGCGTTTGCAAAGGGATCCGGATGAAATTTTCGACGTCATCATCTTTATGAGCAATAGCGGCGGCAAACTGCCAACACGCGCCGAGGACCAAATCATTCCCTCGCGTTTTCCGAGCATCGCCGAGCTGCGCAATTTCTACGCGCAATTGAACGCGAGACAAGATCGACAACGTCGCGTGATTTTTTTCGGGACACCTTTTCTTTTGGTGAAGAATCTTGCGCCGGAAGTTTATGTCGAGCACTTGAACCGTTGTCTCGATTACATCCGGCAAAATTATCCGGGCCGCGAGCTTATTTATCGACCGCATCCTTTTGAAAAAGGCGAGGCCAGTAGACTTAATCTCGAGGGCTTTCAGGCGGAAGATGATCGCGAAGTCGCGGACTTATATTTTTTGCGACACTTCGCCGAAATCGAAGCGATCTATTCGGTTTCTTCGACGGTATCGCGGACGGCGCTCAACAACGGACTAAATTCGTACGCGCTCTGGCGTTGCTTTCCGTTTTCAGAGACCCAAACAAAATTTTTCCGAAAAGTAATGGGCGACGTTCCGCCGGAATTTGAGATCAGCGATCTGACAAAGTCGCCGGTCGCTTATCAAGATCGACAATCACCGGTCGGCGACGCCACCAGTTTCACCCAGGCGCTTAACCGCGCGCTGGATCTGCGAGAAACAATTCTCGCTTAGTGTTTCGGCGCTCGGACCGTGCCGGTTTCAATCGCCGATTTGCGTTGCTCGACAATGCGATCGGCAATTTCCTCCACCATTTGCTCGAGCAACATGCGCAGATGAGTGTTTGGCCAGTAATCCGAGGGCGCGATGTGTTTGACGCGATCGGCGTGGGTAACTCGGACTCAGCGTTTGATCGTAATCGTAAACGATCGCGATGGTATTTTGCGGCGTGGACATGCCTCAGACAGAATGAACAGAATCGACAAAATTCTTCAGTTAATTTTGTTAATTCTGTCAAAGAAGTCTTCGAAGAGCGAATCGTAAATCTTACCACGCTCAGGATGGTACTGGACGCCAAGGGCAAATGGATAATCGCGGAGGCGGATTTGCTCAATGATGTCGTCCATCGCGCACCAGGACTCGACTTCCAGGCCGCTCCCTAACCGATCAACCGCCTGGTGGTGCGAGCTGTTCACTTTTTCAAACTGATGCGTCGCTTTTTTGTCGGAACGCAACGGTTGAACATCGTGATCTTTTTGTTCGGGAAGTTTGTGACCGGGAATGTCGAGCTTCAATGTTCCTCCGAGAGCGACATTGAACAGCTGCATACCTTTGCAGATGGCGAGCACGGGCAAACCGCGCGCAAACGCTTCGCCGATGGCCGCAAATTCCCAGCGATCGCGCGCAACATCGACATCGTGGTCGAGCACGCTTGGATCGGGGACAGGCTGCCTCAAAAATTCCTGAGCGATATCCGCACCTCCGGTCAAAAGGAGACCGTTCACATCGGCGATCGCGACCTCGCCCTTACGCGCATTGCAGATTTCCATCTCGGGATGTTTATCGAAAAATAGTTGAAACCATTTTTCGTCTTTCTCGCGCAACCAGGTGGCCAGTTTGGGCATCGCGCGAATGTGCGTTGTAGAGGCGCTTGTGCCAAGCGCCTGTTTTTTTGATTCGGTGCTTGAGAACAAGCACCGCTACCACCTCACAGCCCCATCAGCTCGCGAACGTATTTTACCGGCGGGCTGCCGTAGGAAATTACCTGGTCGTTGTATTTCCTGAGATCGAAATCTTTGCCAAACTTTCGCTGCGCGGCCGCGCAAAGATCGAGATGTTCGCTGACGCCGACGAAATAGGTTGAAAGCTGCGCCGATGTGAGCCGGGCGCGTTTCCATTTGAGCGTGGCCTCGCCCTGCTCCTGGAACGTCTCCTTTGTCATTAGATCCATCGCCTGCTGCTCGGTCATTTTACCGGCGTGAATACTTTGATCGAGAAGGGCGTTGGCGATCGCGCGCAGTCGCATTTTTAACTGCTGCATTTTCACTTCCGGACCACCATAGCCCTGTTCGGCCATCATCTGTTCGCAGTAAACGGCCCACCCTTCGATGAACGAGCCGCTCTGGAAAATCGCGCGCACCAGCGTCGGCGCTTTGAATTCGTTCGAGTGCGCGAGTTGAAGGTAGTGGCCGGGCATCGCTTCATGCACCGTCAGATCGCGGATGAAGTAATTGTTGTTCTCGCGAAAGAACGATTCCTTTTTCTCCTTCGGCCAATCTTTTGGAGTGGGTGAAACCGCGAAAAATGTTTTCGGGTTTCTCTCCAGCGGCCCGGCCGAATCGCAATACGCAATGGCTACTCCGCGCTTGAATTCCGGCATTGCGATCACTTCGAGTCGAACCGCCGGAACAGACACCAAACTGCGCTGCTTGACGAAATCGGTCGCCTCGCCCACGACTTTCTGCGCGTAACCAACGACGGTGTTGTCGTCCTGGTGCTCCTGGGCCAGCCTGTTAAGAACGGCGGCGGTGACGTTGTGCTTGTCCGCTAAAGTTTTCTCGTCGGCTTTCGGAAAATATTTTTTGTAAAGCGGCAGCGCAGTCTGGTAAATGGCGGCCTGGGTCTGCTGAAGATCGGCTTCCGCGCGTTTCCTGATTTCCTCCATCGACAAATCGGATGCCAGAGCGAAACGCAGTTTTTTCCGAAACTTCTCCGCGCCGAGGCGAAAATCGCCGTCCGCGCGTTTGAGCAAATCTTGCTGCAACCATTTTTTGTAATCTTCGAGCGCCTTGGCGGTTTTTTCCTGAATCGGGGTGAGATCCTTTTTCAGCTGCGGCGCCTGGTTGACCAACGGGTCGAGACCGTTGCGCACCAGATTGATTGCACCCTGAATCTGTTCGATCGCCGTCTCGGTATGAACGCGCGGAGAATGCTGGAGGTTCGCCTCCGCTTGCTTGATCACAATCGGGATGCCGTCCATCCGCTGGCGCAGATTACGAATCCGTTTTTCGGCAGAATCGAAGTCGCGCGCGACGAGAAGGTAGAGGCTGTTGGCGAGACTCTGATTGTAAACGAGCGGGTTCCAGTCCGCTTCGCGCAATTCTTCCAATCGGAAAATTTCGCTGTCGACATTGTCGCGGAGAATGCGCACGTCCACCTGATTGGCGCCAGTGAGCTGGGAATAATCGTCAAATTTCTTGAGCGCTTCGCGAACCTGCTTCGCGTTTGCCAACATGCGGGTGCGCGTCTCCGGCGAGTAATCGGTTAAAACGCCGTCAAATCGATGGTCCCCTAACTCGGTCGCAAATTCCGGATGCGATGACAAATAATTCTCGGTGTAATCCTTCGCGATCTTTTCGAATTCGTCGTCCTTCGGGTTGGCGTTTGCGATGGCGATCGCGAGGGACAAAGACAACGCGACTACGAGAGTGATTATCTTCATTTTTATTTTCTCCTACGCTTCCGGCTGGACCGCAAACCCCAGCGCCGGCTCGGCATCTCCAGCAACTGCAGTTTGGTCCTGCAAATAAGTTCGGCCTTTGTAGAAAGGAGTGATGATCGCGAACAAAACGGCCGTTCCGAGCATCACCCAAACGAAGAACATGAAGTAGCTCGTTCCTTGTAACTTCACGGAGCCGTCTGGATTTTGGATGAAGAAATTGACCGCGGCGGTGAACTGATTCCCAAGCGAGACGGCGAGTAAATACGTGCACATGACGAGCGATTTGAGTTTGACCGGCCCTTGCGTGTAGGAGAACTCGAGGTGAGTCGGCGAAACCAGCGTTTCGCCTGCGGTCAGGATCACGAAGGCCCAAACTTGCCACACAATGCTCGGGCGCGCGCCGCCATCGATTCGCGTTTGGATCATGGCGACTAAAAAGAATGACGCGGCGGTGACAAATAACCCGGCACCCATCTTCCGCAGCGGCGTTAAACGAATGAACTTTTCGACGAATGGATAAAGCCAGTAGGAAAAAAGCGGCAGCATGATGAGAATAAAAATCGGATTGACTGTCTGAATCTGCGACGACAGCCACTCAATCCCGAACAGACGCCGGTTCATCGACTCCGCTTGAACAATCCACGAAGAGAAATTTTGCTGCCACAACGCCCAGAAAATCGCAACGAACGGCACCGGAATCAGGATGTTGAACAGGATTTTGCCGGTTTCTTTATTAAAGATTTCCCGGAGATAGTTCCAAAAGCCGACCGGCGGGATGTGGACGAACTTTTTGCGGCCGGCCCAAAAGAAAATCGTTGCGATCACCATGAAGATACCGGGCATGCCGAATGCGATGTCCGGACTGTGAAGGCGCGGACTTTCGAGAAAGCTCACCATCGACGGCGAAAGTTTGGCAATAAAGCCATCCGGCGAGGCTTTGTAAGGTTCCAGCAAAAACGGAATCAAAAGCGTCGAGAGGGCCGAGCCGGCATTGATCGAAAAATAAAACCAGTTAAAGACGCGAGTCAGCAGATGCTTATTGGATTCCCCAAACTGGTCTCCGACGTTGGTTGATACACAGGGCTTAATGCCGCCCGCGCCCATCGCGATCAAGACCAAGCCGACCGCAAGCAAATAGCGCGGCTCGATCGCATGTGCCACCGGCGATCCCATTAACGCGAGCGTGAGATGTCCGAAGCAGTAAACAATCGACAACCACAAGACGACCCGGAATTTTCCGAAGACGGCGTCGGCGAGGATGGCGCCTAGGATTGGCAGAATATAAAGCACCGAAACGAAAGTGTGATACCAGGCTTCGGCGTTGGCCGGTTGCATCAGGCTCAAGTGACCCATTTTGTCCAACAGGTACTTGGTCATGAAGATCGTCAGGATGGAATTCATCCCGTAATAGGAAAAGCGCTCGGCCGCTTCGTTCCCGATGATGTAGGGAACGCCGGGTGGCATCGTACTGATCTTCGGAGGCGACGTGATGTACTGGTCTTTGGCCATAACGAATCTTCTAGTGAGGCGTGCTTTCGGGGAAAAATTCCACCGGCGTGGGCGACGTGGTGGCTGAGGGAGATGCCGTTGTTTCTTTAGGTGCGCTGGAATTTTCGTCAGACTCTCCCGGAACAACGACGTGTTCCTTTTGCACTTCCGGATCTTCCCCGAGATGATGCTTTTCGCATGAGCAGCAGAAAATCAACGCAGCAGCGGAAACGGCAGCGGCGGCGTGGCGAACACCAAAATGCATAGCGCGGTCGGACAGTAATTGTCGATCAACGGAGCGCGCAAGGCAAAATCCCGGGTTCCCAAGATCGATATGTTGATAAACGCCGCGCTTGCAGCATTAGTATGATCGATTGCCGGTGTCCCGCAGCACAAAGAACAGCGCTTGGAACGAAGTCGTCGCCATTATTTTACTCGGCGTCGGGACGTTGCTTTTTCTGGCACTCGTTAATTACTCGCCGCGCGACTTGCCCGCTTGGGTTCCATGGAGCTATCTCTCCCCGCCGAATAAGCCCGCCCAAAATTTTATCGGCCCGTTCGGAGCTATCGTCGCAAGCATCTGCCTCTTCACGCTCGGCGCCGCCTCTTACCTGCTCGCTATGATCCTGATCGGCTTCGGCGGAGCGAAGTTGCTCCACTCCAACTTACGCGTCGTGCCGCGAGCGCCATGGATCCTCCTCTCCCTCGTCTCGGCAGCTTGTTTGTTGCAGTTGCAATCGTGGCATTTCCTCGGTTGGAAACGCGCCTTCAATATTCCCGGCCCGGGTGGATGGGCCGGCTACTTTTTCGGAAAAACATTACTGCTCACTTCGATGGGCAAAATCGGATCGATCATTCTCCTCAGCGGAATTTATATCGCCACTCTGATCCTGATGACCGGGCTGCGGCCGATCCATCTCGTCCGGCAAACTGTTTCCGGCACGCGCGCCGCGTTCGCGAAACTGCACAATTGGCGGTTGCATCGACAACTGCGCAATGCCGACATCAAAGGTCAGCTTGAAATCAGTCGGCGCGAATTAGCAAAACAACGCCGTTCGATCGAGAAACAACTTAAGAGAAAAGGCGCCCCCGTGCCAGAACCGGGCGCGGCGTTCATTTCACCGGAAGAGATGGCCGATCGGCCGGCGCCAAAAGTTGTCGATGCGACCGCGCTGCCGGAGGAGTCGATCGCCGCACGAAGGAAACCTTCGCTGGCGGAGTTGCGCGGCGGCGGACAAAGATCGACAACCACCGCGGCTGGCCTAACGAGTCGAAGTTGGGACCCGAAAACTTATACTCTGCCCGGGCTTGATTTGCTTGCCGAACACGATCCGGAAGGACGCGGCGGCGCCGATCCAACCGAATTGCAGCGCGTTCAGCAAACGTTGATCGACACACTCGCGCAATTCGGAATCGCAGTCGCGCCCGGTGACATCACCAAAGGTCCGACGATCACGCGCTACGAAGTTTATCCGGCGAAAGGCGTGCGGGTGGACAAAATCGTGAGTCTCGAGCGCGATCTCGCGCGCGCCACCCGCGCAGAGCGGATCAATATTCTCGCGCCGATACCGGGGAAAGACACGGTTGGTATCGAGCTCGCCAACACGCGCAAAGTCACGGTGACGTTGCGCGAGTTGCTGGAGTCGACCGACTGGGAAGAAGCGAAAACGCGGAGCAGAATTCCGCTCGCGCTCGGCAAAGACGTTTACGGCAAAGCCATCATTACCGATCTCGCGCAAATGCCGCACTTGCTAGTCGCGGGCACGACTGGTGCTGGCAAGAGCGTCTGCATCAATGCGCTCATCGCCAGCATGCTGTTCCGTTTCACCCCGGAAGAGCTGCGTTTCATCATGATCGACCCCAAAGTGGTCGAGCTGCAGCATTACAACGCGCTGCCGCATCTCGCATTTCCGGTAGTGACCGATCCGAAAAAAGTGTTGCTCGCGCTACGCTGGTTGATCGATGAAATGGAACGCCGCTACAAAATCTTCGCGCGCGTGGGCGTTCGAAACATCATTAGCTTCAACGCGCGGCCAAAGAAAAGGTCCGATGCCGAAGTTGCAAATGCCGCCGAGCTGGAAAACGCGAACGAAATTAAGGTTCCACGCGAACATGAAATTCCGATTCCGGAAAAGATTCCCTACATCGTGGTCGTGATCGATGAGCTGGCGGATTTGATGCAGACCGCGCCGGCTGACGTCGAGGGCGCAATCGCCCGCATTACGCAAATGGCGCGCGCGGCCGGAATTCACCTCATCGTCGCGACGCAAACGCCACGCGCGGACGTGATCACGGGGGTGATCAAGGCGAACATTCCAAGCCGGATCGCGTTTCAAGTGGCGAGCAAGATCGACAGTCGCGTGATTCTCGATGAAAACGGCGCCGATCGTCTGTTGGGCCAGGGCGACATGCTTTATCTGCCGCCGAGCGCATCGCGATTAATCCGTGCTCAAGGTGTGCTGGTAACGGATGAAGAAATCCGCCGTCTGGTCGAGTTTGTTTCGGCGCAAGGTCATCCGGCTTTCGATCCCGCGATGCACGAAAAACTCCAGGCCGCCGCCAGTGCAACCGAAGAAGTAACGGACGAAGACGAAGAGCTGGTGGAAAAATGTCTGGAGATCATTCGTCAGGAGAAACGGGCCTCCACTTCGCTGCTGCAACGGCGGCTGCGTTTGGGTTATACACGGGCGGCGCGCATCGTTGATATTCTGGAGCAGCGCGGTATTTTGGGACCCGGCGAAGGCGCCAAACCGCGCGAGATCCTGGTCGATTTGGATGCCGCCGTTTAGCCGGCCAACCCGTCATGACAATCGAAGGTCTGGGCAAGAAATTTCAAGATGCGCGCCTGGCCCGCGGCCTTACGCTGGATGAAGCCGCGCGCCTGACCAAAATCCGTCCGTCGCGTCTGGCCGAGATCGAAGCGGACGATTTTTCGCAATTTCCGAGCCTCGCTTATGCGAAAGGGTTCCTGCAAATCTACGGAAAGTTTCTCGATGTCGATGTTACGCCGTATCTCGACGCCTTCGAAACATCGCAACAGATGACGGTCGATGGTTATTCCTATCTGCAGGATCAACCGGCGCCAAAAGCCCGTCGCATTCGGGCGCGCACACGCGCGCCGGTCGTGCGCCGCCAGCGGACCGGAAACCGCTCTTCGCCATTTCCGGTACTGATTGCAGTTGGCGTAATCGTGGCCGGGTTCATTTTGATGCGCCTGATCCTGAATATTCAGAGGATCGCACCGCACCAAATGGTGGGCGTTCCGCAACCGACCGCGTCGCAAGCTCCACCGACGCAAGCGCCGGCCGCTTCGGTGGCTCCGCCTCCGGCCGCGGTAGCTGAAGCTCCGAAAAAGTCTCCGCCGGTTGCACCGGCTCCATCGCGAGCGCCTTCTCCTCCTCCAGCTGCTGTGGTCGAAGCCCAGCCGAAAAAAACTGCGCCGGTTGCTCCGCCGCAGCCATCAGTCGCGCCGACACCTCCTCCGCCCGCGATAGCGGAAGTTCCGAAGAAGGCCGCGCAGCCCGTTGCAACCGTAGCGCCGTCGATTCCGCTACCGGACGCGTTTGTGCCGGCTTTCGCGAATGCAAACGCGGCAGCGAAGGCGAGAGTTGCCCCCACGAAGGAGCCGGAAGTGCGACGAGCAGAACCGGTGCGTCCTGAAGATTTGGCAAAGGCAGGCGCAACCCAGACCGCTCAGACAACTCAAAAACCTGCTGAAGCCGAAGGACCAAATCGCATCGCGATTAAGCCACTGAAGAAGACTTACATCAAAGTGGTGGTGGATAACGAATCGCTTCAGCCTGCATTCGAACGGTGGATCTCGCCTTCGGACGGAACGGTCGAGTTCCATGGACAAAAAATCGCGGTCCGCGTTTTGGATCGCGACGCAATTCAAATAAAGAAAAACGGCAAGCCCGTCTCCGGCGGTGACGACGACGTCACTGTCGAGTAAAGCCCTCGATCCGGTCGCATTTTAAGTGATCACAAAAGTCGGCATGATCAGTCTCGGTTGCGCCAAAAATCTGGTGGACGCCGAGATCATGCTCGGAAGCGTGTTGCAACGCGGGATGGAAATTACCTCCTCTGCCGACGAGGCCGACGTTCTGGTCGTAAACACGTGCGCCTTCATTGATTCGGCGAAGGAAGAATCAATCGATGCGATCCTGACTGCGCACCAGGCGCGCGGACTAAACAAACGTGCAGGGCAAAAACTAATCGTGAGCGGTTGCATGTCGCAACGGTTCGCGCGCGAGCTGCGTCAAGAAATGCCGGAAGTCGATGCCTTCATCGGCTTGGATGAAGTGAAGGAACTCGGAACAATCGTCGAGAGAGTGCTGGCCAATGAAGATGTCGATCTTGCGTTTGCCGACACGCGACCAACTTATATTCCCGATTACGATACGCCGCGATTTCGACTTACGCCGGCGCATTCGACCTACGTAAAAATTGCCGAGGGTTGTAATCACCCGTGCAGTTTCTGCGTCATCCCGCAAATGCGGGGGAAACATCGCAGCCGAACAATGAAATCTGTGCTGGCGGAAATTCGCGGCCTGGTCGCGGAAGGCGTGCGCGAGATCAATTTGATTAGTCAGGACACCACCTATTACGGAATGGATTTGTGGAGCGAAAAAGCCGGACCGCGCCAGCCGGTCGATTCGGCGCGGGGGCCGACGCTGGTCGCGCTCTTGCGCGCGATCCAGGAAATCGAGGGCGATTTTTGGGTGCGACTGCTCTATACGCACCCGGCGCATTGGAGCGACGAATTGATCGAGACGATCGCCGATTGCGATAAAGTCGCGCGTTACATCGACATCCCTCTTCAACACATTCACGAATCGATGCTGCAGAGAATGCGCCGGGAAACATCGCGCGCTCATATCGAAAACTTAATCGAGAAGCTTCGTGCCGGAATTCCCGGTCTGGCTTTGCGAACGACGTTTATCGTCGGTTTCCCAGGCGAGACCGACGACGAGTTTGAATCACTGCTTGAATTTATTGCCCGTGTCCGATTCGAACGCCTCGGAATTTTCAAATATTCGCGCGAAGACGGCTCGCGCGCGGCAAAGATGCCGGGGCAGGTTTCAGTGAAGCTCAAAAACGCGCGTTATCGCAAGGCGATGTCGATCCAGCAAAAAATCGCGCATGAGATGGCGCGGGGAAAAATCGGTCATGAATTGAAATTGCTGGTCGATCAGCCTTTGATTGCCAGAACCGAAGCGGACGCACCGGACGTGGACACGCGCGTCATTTTGGCGATACCGGCGCCAGTCGGCGAATTCGTGAGGAAGCGAATCACCGGCGCGCGCGGTTACGATTTGCTCGCCTAATTCGCGTCGAAAGCGCGGAATTCTGCTGGGATAACTTCGGGAGTGACAAAGTCCGCCGTGTCAGGCAACGTCCTATGTCGACGTCCGACCCCGCATGGCCGATCCAAACGAACCCAAAAAGGAGACGGTGCGCATTGCCGTTTCGCCCCAGCCGAATTCGCCACCGTCTGCACCGGCTGAATTGCGCGAAACGATGCGAATTCATTTGCCCACACGGCCGCCCGCGAATCCTCTATCCGCCCCGGCCGACTCACCTTCTCCCACGCGAGCCGCCACCGCTGCCATGCCCGTGCCGATGACGCCGCCAGCTCCCAAAAAAGAGACGGCGCACATCACCGTGTTGCCCCATCCGCAGCCGAAGCCAGGTGTTCAAATGAAAAAAGCGCAGCCGCTGATCGATTTGCCGACGATGAAAACGCCCGCGACCACGGTCACCCTGACACGGGAACCAGCACTGAAACCGCAGCTGCGAATCGATCAAATCCCAATGCCATTATGCTGGACGTTGCTCGCAGTTTCAGCCACGATTTTGATTCTTCAGATTTGGAATTATCTTTCCTAAAGCCATGGAAAACTCAGGGACAATCAATCTGGACGAATCGAATTTTGACCGCGAAATCAACAGCGATAAGCCGGTGTTGGTAGACTTCTGGGCTGAGTGGTGCGGACCGTGCAAGTTAATCGCGCCGCTCCTCGACGAAATCGCCCGCGAAAAAGCCGATGCCGTGAAAGTCGCAAAAGTAAATGTGGATCAAAACCAAAGCCTCTCGTTTAAGTACAACATTCGCGCCATTCCCTCGCTCCTCTTTTTCAAAAACGGCCAACTGCGAGACCAAATAACCGGAATGACGAGCAAGAAAGATTTGCTCAACCGGATCGAAGCTCTCGCATAAGAACTAAAGTTTGGATCATTTCGGCATGTCGCCGGAATGAGATGTGCTGCCATTGCTCAGGCACACATGATCTCAGAACCACTGCTTCATCGGATGAAGATCCTCGTCGTCGATGACGATCGGATGACGGTCACGCTATTGGAACAGCTTTTGCAAAGAAACGGGTACTGCCGCGTCCTAGGGATTACGGATTCCCGAAACGCGCTCGACGCATGCACCAACTTTGGTCCCGACCTGATTTTGCTCGACCTCATCATGCCGGAGCTGGACGGGTTTACTCTGCTGGACGCGTTTCGTTCCGATGCTCCTGAAACTTTTTTGCCAATTGTAGTGCTAACTGCTGACATCACTGAAGAGGCTAGAACCCGCGCGTTGAAAGCCGGAGCGACGGACTTTCTAGTAAAGCCAGTTAGCCAGACGGAAGCGCTCCTGCGTATCCGCAATCTCCTCGAAACTCGACGGCTCCATCTCGTTCTTGAAAATCAGCGCGCTGCTTTGGAAGAAGCGGTGCGAGAGCGCACCGCCGAACTGCGGGGCACAATTGCCGAGCTTCAGGCGGTTAACCAACGCTTGCAAACTTCATCCGCGTTTAGCGGCGCTTAACTCAACCCGCTGTACGTTCGCGGAATATTTGAGTACTTTTCGGAATGTCCAATGTCCAAATTGGATTTCGCGTGAAAGCGTAATTGCAAAGCTATTGCAATTCTGATGCAGAAATAACGACCCGGGAGCAGCGGCCGGCGTTGATCGACCGATAGCCGACTTCGAGGGACGTTGATTTTGATACAGGTTTTGAACTCGATTTGGCCGCAGTTCGAACCTGCAAATCAGGCGATGGCTCTGGTTTCAAGAACGGGCGTTTTTGGAAATACTGTAAGCGGCGCTGCTATCTTCGTTGGGCGTGTGCCTACAAAACGTTGCGGGAAGACTTGTTTCTTCGGCGGTCGCCTCCGTCTCTTTTTCGATGTGAATCTTCTGGCCTTCCAAATAGGAGAGTCTCACAATCGCAGACGCGATTGAGTTATGAAGGTCAGCACTCCACTCAACTCTCCAGCCGCGACCGCTGCAGCGGCAGTTCCTCTTTGGGGACGGACATATCGAACCGAAGATAAAACGTCTTTTCAGCTGCGAACCGGAAGTGCGCGCGTTTACCGGCGGGCTGAAGATATCGATGCGGAAATCTGGTCCGCAGCTTTCGGCGGGTCGCACAAGGATTTCGAGTACTACCGGCTTCTCGAAGAAACGATGAACGGTCAGTTCACCTATCGTTATTTGGTCATTTTCGATCCGCAAGAAAATCCGATCGCGCTGCAGCCACTCATTTTAGTCGATCAAGACCTGGCAGCTTCGACACGATCGATAACCGCGCGTGCGATTACACGCATCCGTACGTGGCAGCCAAGATTTCTGCGTGCCCGCATGTTGCTGGCTGGTTGCCTGGTCGGTGAAGCGGAACCGGGAATGATCGGACCTGCTGATCCAAAAAGAGCGGCCGCGGCGCTGGCGGAAGCGTTACTTAAACATGCGCGTGAACAATGCATTTCGCTCATCACTGTGAAGGATTTCCCCGGAACATTCCGCGACCAATTGTCGCCGCTAGTCCGCGCCGGCTACACCCGTCTATCCGGTTTTCCCCCGCTGATTGTCGATCTTGGCTTCGACTCGTTCGACGAATACATGACGACCCGGCTCAGCAAAGTGACGCGTAAAGGATTGCGCCGGAAATTTCGAAATTCGGAGCGAGCAACTCCGCCAATCACGTTCGAAGTCCTGGAGGATTGCTCGGACGTAATCGACGACATCTATCCGCTTTATCTCAATGTCGCGCTACGCAGCCATGTGACGTTTGAGGTCTTTACCAAGGAATATTTTCTAGAAGCCGGACGCAGGATGCCCGGTCGCTTCCGTTATTTTATCTGGCGCCAGCACGGCAAAGCAATTGCGTTTAGTTTTTGTACTGTGTGGAAAGATACGATCTATGACAACGATATCGGCCTGGATTACGGCGTCGCTTATGATTTGAACCTCTACTTTCTTACGTTTCGGGATCTGATTAATTGGGCGCTGAAAAATCAGTTGAAATATTATCGGAGCGGTCCTTTTCATTACGACCCGAAGCTGCACCTGCGTCTGAAACTGGTCGATGTCGATCTTTACGTGAAGCACCTCTCGCCCGTACTCAATGCCATCATCAAAGTCGCAGCGCCTTTCTTCGCACCCACGAGATCGGATCCTGTCTTGCGTAATCATCTCCGGCGTTCAAAAAGCTGATGGCTGTGTTCCGATGGCTGGCCAATCCCTGGCTACAAATCGCGCTCACAGCAATCATTGTCACAGCGTCCGAACTTTTTCTTAAACTTGGAGCTAGAGCCACGGCATCTTTGACCACGCCGTTCTGGGCGTGGGGAATTTCAGGCCTTGCTTCGGCTTGGACCTGGCTTGGAATTGTCTTCGTGATATTGAGTTTAGTCAGCTGGCTTTACGTTCTTCGCCACATTCCGCTCTCGATCGCCTTTCCGCTTTCTAACGTCGTGCATGTTCTGGTGCCGTTGAGTTGCTGGTTTTTTCTTGGAGAAACGATCTCGCTCCGGCGTTGGTGCGGTATTGCACTCGTGCTGACGGGATTGATCATCGTAGCCGCGCCGTTGGCGAGGATCGAGGAAAAGCTATGACCGCCTTGAAATTCGCCTTAGTCCTTGTAGCACTGGTTACTTTTGTTGCCGGTCAGCTGTGGTTCAAGCGCGCTATGGAGGCATCGCAGCAGTTCGACTTTGGCGGTGCATTTGCCAGACGCTTTATTCCCGGACTTGTCTCGATGACGGTGTCGTTTTTCCTCACCCTTGGCCTCCTCCAGCACTTGGACCTTAGCTATCTTTATCCATTTCAAGGATTGAGCGTGATCATGATTTGCGTCCTGGGTGCGCTTCTGCTCAAAGAAAGACTGACGCTCCAGCTGATCATCGGCTCGTTCCTTATCAGCCTCGGCGTCGTCCTCGTGTCACTGAGCTAATAGAGATCCGCGTGGCGAGCTTCGTTGGTAATCGGAGTCAAAGACTGTTTGTCCGCAGTGGTTCCGATATAGCTACTTATCTCGCCAGATTGCGTACTTTCGGCATGTCCAATGTCCGAAAAACTCGCCTGCCGGATTTGCCGACATTCCGGCGACGCAGCCGAGTAACCACTTCTCATCCCAAACAGATCATGCGGAATTACCGCTCTCTCTCGACGATCCAATGGAACTCACCGGCCCCTGGCAAATCGAATCTGCGATTTTGATTGCCAGCGACTTTTCCGTGAATGGTCCCACGGGCGGCTAGGTCTAACGAGAATAAGATCGGGTACGACTACCGAAAGCGAGCTGCATCGTCTGGTTAGGCAGGGGCGATGCTTGAACTTTGGACGCTGGTTCGCGACGCGTCATGAATGACCGCCAGAGCCCGCTACTCCTTCTGCAAAGAAAGTTTGCTATATGTCATGTAAAATGGCGGTTGGTTAGGGCCGAATCGAAAATCCTCACCCTTTCGGGGTTAACACTTTTTGAACTAACGCTTCGAAACGTGGATCTCCCCGGAGTGGGTCGAGCAGCGGATCAACTTTGATCCAGTTGATGTCTCTGCCCTCATGGTCGGTGATACCCTTGTCTAACCACCGAATTGCTTCATCGTGATTTCCCAGGCTGAGATAAAGGAGCGCGCGCCAATATGTGTGCACGTAGCGGTGGTGGCCTAGTTCTTCCAGTTCCGCCAGCATTTGCTCGGCCGCCTCTTTGTCGCCCGAGTGCGCTTTGGCGTCCGCAAGCCGCACCCGAATCTCTGGATCTTCGCTCAACTGTTGCGCCTTGGTGTATTCAGCAATCGCGCCCGATAAGTCACCTTTGAGCTGAAGAGTCAGACCCAGATTTAAGTGCGCGTAGTAAAACGTTGGATCCATCTCCAGAGTTTTGCGCAACTGCGCGATCGCTTCATCGTAGCGGCGCGCTAACATCAGTGTCCACCCCAGGTCCGAGTTTATGATTGTCGAGAGTGGATCAAGTTCCGCGGCGCGTTTGATCTCTTTGATTGCCTCATCGAACCGACCGATCGCGACCAGTGTAGGATTTCCATACCATTTGTGGGCGTTCGCGGAGTTGGGATCTAGCGCAATCGCGCGCTGAAATTCCGATATTGAACCAGCCATATCGAAGTCGCCAACCCACAACACGAAACCGAGCGCGTTGTGTGCCTCCGCGAGTTTATCATTTAGTTGCAGCGCCTTTCGCGCGGCAGCTTTCGCTTTCGGATAGGTCTCCTGCGGTGCCGTTTCAGCGTATCTTGGCAGAACCATGTAGGCTTCGGCTAGCCCGGCGTAAGCCGGCGCGTAGTTCGGATCGCGCGCGATCGCCTGCTCATAGAATGCGATCGCCTGCCGGATATTTTCACCACCACGTTTAGTCCAGAGCAATCGGCCTTTAAGATAAAATTCGTAAGCCGTCAGGTCGCTTGTGGGCTGAGCGACTATCAGCTCCTTCTCCGCACCGGTCAGCTTCGCCTGTAGCGTGTCGGCGATCGTTTTGGCAATGTCGCTCTGGACTTCAAAAATATCGGTCAGCTTCCGGTCGTAAATGTCCCCCCAGAGATGGGCATCGTTCAGCGCGTTGATCAGTTGCACGTTGACCCGCACTTCGTCGCCTGCTTTTTGGACACTCCCCTCCAGAATATTGCCGACCCCGAGTTGCTTTGCGATCTCTCGGAGATTGTCCGGCGCGCTTTTGTATTTCTGTGTGGAAGTGCGTGAGATCACCTTCAGGTCCGCTATTTTTGAAAGTCGGGCTAAAATTTCATCCTGCATTCCTTCGGCAAAATAGGCGTTGTCCGGGTCACGACTCAGATTTTCAAATGGAAGGACCGCGATGCTTTTGTCCGACGTCTTAACAGCCGGTCTTTGTGAGAAAAAATAATAGCCAGCACCCGCGGACGCGAAAAGGATGAGCAAGGTCATCAGCACCTGTCGCCGCTTCGCAACTCTTAGCCGGAATTTCGTGGGCGTTCCCGGATTACCCACCTCGCCTGAGTAGAGATTGACCAGATGAAGGCGATCGCCGTGCTTGACTTCGCATTCGCCCAAGTCATGCAACTGCGGTTGCCATTGTCGATACTGGCCCAAGTCGTCCGCTGCACGTTTGGAGAGAAGGATGTGCCCGGCGTCTCCGCAATCCATGACCCGTTGCGCGATGTTAACTCCAGCTCCAGCCATGTTCACCTGTTCATTAAGGTCAGCCACTTCGTTGACGGGCCCGCTGTGAATTCCCATCCGCACTCGCAACTCGGGATGAGCTTTTAGCGCGTTGCTAATCTCCAGAGCGCACAAAACTGGCGCTTCTGCACTGGTGCGAAAAACCAGCGCACCGCCATCGCCTGTGGGCAGACGCATCAGTTTGCCTTGCGCTTCAGCCGCACGAAACTGCTCGGTCGCGCGCACGATTTCTCTCAGCTGTTGAATCCTCTCGCTCTGCTCGTTAATCAGCAACTTCGAGTAACCGACGATGTCGATGAAGAGGACGTGTCCGATCTCAAATTTTAAGTTGGAGTCGGGTTCCGCAGACATGGAGCGCTCCCTTGCCCCTTTTATCTCAGTTTTCCGGCCTTAACGAGTCGAAATCTACAAACCAGGCATTTCAGCACTCGGCTTGGATAGGGTCGACCACCTCGGAAGATTAGCCGCTTTACTCAAATTCGAAATTGCTATATGTCGTATGAACTCGGCTCGCCGTTAACGACAATAAGCTCAGCCGACACAGATAATATTTCGTCGGCGGAGGTGGCGCGTCGCCGATCTTTGACCGGCTGCTTTGCGGAGGGCTTACCCTTCAATTCGACCACGACCACATCGAACGCCTTGTCGCCGGTGTTCTCCGGCAGATGAACCGTAGCATCATTCGAGATGACGTCACCGGCCTTCCTGTTGAAGTCCTGGCTCTTGCCATCCGGGAACGTGAACCTCCCCTTGGCGTCGGTCAGAAACACGGCCACGGTATTCGGATGCGAATGCATCGTCGATTTCTCACCGGGACCGTAATGCACTTTCAACACCCGGACCTGATCGTTCTCGAAAGCCACCGTGTAATGTTTCTCATCCACCTTTGCCGCGTCCTGCGCTCGCAGGATCACCCCAGCGCCCACCAACGCTACTACCGCTACAACTGACAGTATGACTCGCTTCATTACAATTCCTCCGTTTGGTTTGCCACGTTTCACGTGGTTGGTTAATTTGTTGTTACCCAGTCTATTTGCGCCTTTTCGAGGAGCAAGCCCGCAAAAGACTGCAAATGCCCGCCAGACCTCCCCTGCCCCTTTCCCGAAGAAGGATTGCTATATGTAATATAAAGTCGCTAGGTGTTAGTAGGCTTTCGGTCTGGCGATTTAATCGTTCCTCCTCCGCCGCTGCGACGATCTCTCCGTCGCGCACCAGGCGTGGCCGCGCTGTCGTGATAAAAGCGGACAGACCGAGGATATTCACGTGCTAAGGCTAGTACGCAAAAAACCTTCGGCAATCTGCGTCGCGCGACGATCTCACTGATGAGCGTAGTAATCAATCGATGCGCGCGCCAAATCGGTGTCGGTCACGAACTTGGCGAATAACGCATGGCCCGCGGCGTTGAAATGATTATCCACCACATTAAATGGATCCACGCCGGCCATCGCAGACTTCAAGAATTCCGGATACGGTTCGCGGTAACTCACTCCCATCTGAGTCAAACCCGCCGCGATCAAAGGTGCAAAAGAATGATTTCCGGGCAGATGGTTTTCGACACGCGGCTTGTAAGGAATGAAGACCACGTAGAACTCCGCGTGCCGCGCC
>Ga0209217_1000042_pt1 | contig 24785 bp, 25 predicted proteins | sample JacPinW_OM3H0_M2_FD_187957 | JGI IMG/M metagenome (GOLD analysis project Ga0209217, IMG submission 187957) | Forest soil microbial communities from Algoma, Ontario, Canada - Jack Pine, Ontario site 1_JW_OM3H0_M2 (SPAdes) (version 2) | ecosystem: Environmental > Terrestrial > Soil > Boreal...
TTGCACGGGAATAAGCTCGATGCGCGTTCCGCCAATTTTCAGGTCCGTGCTGCGATCGATGGTGACGTCGGGTTTGAAGCTGCGCACATCGTCGAAATTGAAGCGTTCCCCGAAAAACTGCTTGCGGAAAGTGGCGCCGATTTGGCGGGTGCTTTCTTCTTCGTAGTTGCTCCTGGCATAGAAGCGCGCATGCGGATTCAAGGCACGGAAATATTTCTGTCCGCCAATGTGATCCCAATGCGAATGAGTGACAAAGACGGTCGTCAGTTCCGGCAGGCCAGGCGCATACGCCTGCAGCGCTTCGTAGGCGGCTTTGGCGGAGTCCGGGCGCGTGCCCGCATCGATGCTAATCAGTTCGCGGCGATCGTCGGAGACTACGAAATAGTATTCCGTGAATTCAAAGCCGGACAGGGCATAGACGCGGCCCGGCACGATCTTTAGAATCGCGCAACCGAACGTCACCAAGAGATGTTCGATGATGTCCTCGATCTGCGCCGCGCCACTGAGCCCGGAATTTTTGCGGTTAGCCAACACCCCCTCGAGGAAATGACTGTAATTCTCCTTCTGCGTTGCCGCGTAAATTAAACTCGGATTCGTGGTCGCATCCGTCGGCTTGAACTCACGGATCGTTTCGAAGTCGCCCGTGTCCGCCACGACCGTTGTGAACTTCTTGATCTGTTCGAGCTGGTTCCGTTTCGTCTCGGTCTTCGGTTTATCGGAGATGACCGTCGTCATCGCTGGACTCTCACTGGGCCAACCTCTTATGCCGCCGCCCGGTATTCGGGGAAAGCATCGGCGACTTGCGCTCCAGTATTCTGTGGCATGGACTGAGCGGTTTCTGCCAGAATGGGTCGCAACGGAAGCCGTTTTTCAATAGACATTAAAGTCGGGAAAATCCGAATGAGGTCTGCGCCCACTTGCCTTGGGCGCACGCGGCGATATTTTTTGGTCGCGCCATGTTGCAGGGCATAAAGCGCGCCGCTTTGAATGATGGTGAGTTCCATAGGATTACAATTTGGGGTTTGTCGAGTTGGTGGGCGCGCCGCGGCCGGTCTTGGCATCAGAATACGAATCGTCTATCTTGAAACGCGCGGTAAACTTCGCGCCTTGACCTGGTCCCTCGCTTTCCACCTCCAGTGTGCCGCCATGCGCTTTTATTAGAGTACGCGCGATCGAAAGACCGAGACCGAGACCACCGTAGCGGGGATGAATAGACGAATCCCCTTGTTCGAAGGGTGAAAAAATCCGAGAGAGTGCATCTGCCGGAATGCCGATCCCGGTGTCGCTCACTTCGATAACCAGCTTGCCACTTGTCTCGTTGCGCGTGACGATCGAAACCTTGCCGCCTTGCGGCGTGAACTTCAGCGCGTTCCCAATCAGATTCGAGAGAACCTGTTCGAGCTTGACCGCATCGGCTCGGATATAGCTACGCGGAGCCTCAAACCGGAGGTCGATTCCAATCCCCGTCCCTTTCTGCTGGCTCTTGAGATTCTTGACTGCAAAGCCGATCACCTCGTGGGCGTCCACCCTTTCGAGTTCGAGCGCCAAGGCCCCGTTCGCGATATTGGTGAAGCCGAGCAACTCGGTGACCAGATGCACGAGACTTTGAACATTGCGGCGGATGAATGCCAAGGCGGACTTATCGAACTTCGGCGGCAACTCGTTCTTGTCGGGCATCCCAACCTCACCGTGACCCAGCTCGAGCAAGTCGATCATTGACGAGATGGCCCCGAGCGGGGTGCGCAGCTCGTGGGAGAGCACAGCGATCACTTCGTCTCTTGCTCTGCCTGCGAGCTCGAGCGTATCGGCGTGACTCTTGGACGCCGCCTGAAATTCAGCGCGCAGACTGATATCGCGAATGTTGCATTGGATTACTTTGTCTGGCCCGACAAAATAGACATTACTGACAAACTCGACTTGGATCTGCTTGCCGGCCTTCGTGCGAAGCGGGTGGTTTTCGTACCGGATGTACTCCTCTGTTTGCAGCTTTTGGAAAGCGGCCTGGTTCGCTGCGATGTCTTCGAACAGGCCGATCTCCCAGAGCTGGAGGCCAATTATGCTTTCGAACGGATAGTCGAGCAAATCGAGCAGAAATGGGTTCACATCGATGATCTTGCCGCTGTCGGCGTCGAGAATCAGGATGCCGTCTTGCGCGGTCTCGAATAACCGGCGGTAACGCAGCTCTGATACTTCCAGGGCGAGCTCCAACGAGTTTCCTCTGCCGCTGGCCGGCATCAACTTCGCTTGGCTAATCGGCGCAGGTGATATCATGGGTCGAGACTCGCGGTCATGGAGATGGTGGTGTTGAGCAGACGAGCGATGGGACATTTTGTTTTTGCTGCGAGCGCTGCATCCATGAAACGCGCTTGGGAGGCGTCCGGAACGTTTGCGTGGACATCGAGTTGCACGTGCGTGAGAGTCCAGCCCGCGGCCAGATCTTCGAGGGTCGCGCTGGCAGTTGTTTCGATACTCTCGGGGTGAAAACCGGAAAGACCGAGCTCATTGGACAGGGCCATTGAAAAACATCCGCCCAGCGATGCGGCTATGAGCTCGTCCGGATTGGTGCCGATGCCTTCGGCGAAAGACGTCCGGTATGAGTACTGCGTTTCCGAGAGGACACCGCTTTCGGTAGTCAATTTGCCTTCCCCTCCATGAAGAGTGCCTTTCCAAACAGCTGAAGCGTTTCGGTTCATAACTTGGCGTCCAGCATTCTAAACATGCAGACCGATACGCCTCTGGTGGTTGTCCGGCCAATATCTTCTTGGCAGCACGTAATACTTTTAAGGTATCGCGGTCTGCCCTTGGTCCGCGCCGGCGGAGCAAAAGTAAAAGGGAGCACGCTCGGCGTGCCCCTTTTGAAACGAATCCAACTCTCCGCTTAGTAGCGGGTCGTGTGGGTCGTCGTTGTCTGCGCGGCCGTTGGCTGCGTGACCGTTGTCTGACGCGTCGTCGTTGTCGATTGGGTGACCGGCTCATCCGAGGCGCAGGAAGTCAGCATGACGCCCGCGAGAATTGAAAACAGCGACAGCGAATTAACGATAGTAAATCTTTTCATAGTTGGCTTTCGATGTCGCCAGTTTATCGGCGGTCGCCGTCGCGATGTTCGTTTTGTCGATCATCATAACGGTCTTGCCCGTTGTGCCGACGCAGTTCCCCGCGGACATATTGACCGTGAATCCAGTGCCCATGTCGCGACATGTGGCCCGGGACCCAAACCATTTCATAGTCGCTGTCCCAATAGCGCGCGCCATGCGTGTAGAATGGCCGGTCGCCAATTTGGATTGAGATGCCATCCGCTCGAAGAGCGGCCGGTAGAAGAATGCTCGCCACAATAATGGCGACGAGCAGAAGTTTGTTTTTAATCATTCTCGTACTGACCACGAGGCTACCGTGCCAGCTAATACCGTCTTGGTAACACGTCATACCTTTTGGGTATGACCATCTGCTCGGGCGTGGTAGAATGAGGTTCTGGGTCTCCTATGGAACTTCGTCATCTGCGCTACTTCGTCAGCGTTGCGGAAGCGCTCAGCTTCACCAAAGCCGCCGAAAAGCTGCACACCGCGCAGCCTTCACTCACGCGGCAGATCAAAGATTTGGAAGAGGAGCTCGGTGTCCAACTTCTGAACCGGACAAAGCAACAGGTCACGCTGACAGACGAGGGCCGCTCATTTCTCGCCGACGCCAAACGCCTTCTTGCTCTCGCAGCCGTAACGGTCGAGTCGGTCAGGCGGTTGCACAGCGGCGAGGTTCGCGCGCTCAATGTGGGTTACGTCACCAATCTCTTTTACGATCTTCTGCCAACGACTCTCGCTTCCTTCCGTCAATCGTTTCCCACCGTTTCGGTAAACCTCTTCGACATGTCTTGCGGTGAACAGTTTCGCGCGCTTGAAGATGGCAAGCTCGATCTTGGTTTCGTTGGATTACACGAGCCAATTGCGCGGCGCGGATTGGAATTCCGGACCATTGCGTCCTACAAAACCGTCGCCGCCTTGCCCAAAGACAATCCGCTGGCGGGCAAAACGACGGTCGAGCTGAAATCTCTCGCGCCGATGTTCTTCATCGGGATGTCCGAAGCGAGTTATCCCTTTTATCGCGAGTGGCTAACCAAGACGTGTGAGCGCGCTGGGTTTACCCCGAAGGTTTTACAGGATGTCGGTCTTGAACGGACGATGATCCACGCCGTAGCAGCAGGGTTGGGTGTTGCTCTCGTCCCAGAGCAAGTAAAAAAACTCGAACACGACAATGTAGTGTTCCGGTCACTCAATCCCACGGTCGGGACGGAAGGCTGTATCGCGTGGAGGAGCGGGAATCCATCAACTGCGCTGCAAGCCTACGTACAGATCGTCGAGCAAGTGGGCCGCAGCATCCGTTGATCTGCGCAATGGCTACATGATCGCACCGTTGCCGTGACCTTGCTAGTTTTTGCATGGCATTCGACGCTCTCGGCTGATAATTTTGACTCCACCTGCGGACCGCAGGATTCAAACGGAGGAAATATGCTTCATCTTATTTGGTACATAGTTGTTGGCTTGATTGCCGGGTTTGTTGCGAAATCCGTCATGCATATGCACATGACACTACTCTGGACGGCAGTGCTCGGAATCGTCGGTTCAATTGTGGGCGGATGTGTAACTCACATGTTTTCGCGGCCGAAGGAAGGCGCCCAATTTCATCCGGCAGGTATTATCTTCTCGATACTTGGCGCGCTTCTCGTTTTGTTTGTCTGCAATAAACTGAAGCTGCACTTTCCTGGTGGATAGCCTCACAGGGTCCCGAATTTGCCAAGGTTATTTCGAAAGCTTTCGCGAGCAGGCGGAGGACAGAGGTCCGTTTTGGCTTTCAGAATGACATCAAGAAAACAAAACGCCTGGCGGCGAGCAATATCTCGATCCGCCAGGCGTTGAATTGTTAGCTTGGCCTAAAATTGGCCAAGCAACTCGCGCCGGGATTTAGTGCCGGTCCGGCGTGAGGATAACTTTATCAATTACCATGTCGTCGCCCTGTCGCACGTAGTGAACGTGAACCTTTGAGTCTTTTCTAATTTTCGAGGGTTCGATCACTTTTCCGTGTGCATTCACATATGTGACGGTCTGGCCGATCTTGTAGTGCATCGGTTCGGCTGCTTCGGTTTTCAGGATCAGGGAATCGCCCGGAGTAAACTCCGTGACGGTGCCAAAACTTTCGGTTGTTGTTGTGGTGGTCTGAGTCATTCCATTCGGTTGTGTCGCAACCTTGGTGGAGGACGTGGATGTTTGCGCGAAAGCCACCGAACCTATCAGGGCTGTGGCAAACGCGATACTAACGATTGACTTAATCATAGAAACTAACTTTCTAATTACTGAGTTGCTGCAGTGATCGCAGCGAAAGGCCATCCGGTTCGTGCTTCCGAAGGAATTCGGCGAACCAAGGAGGTAAATAGATGCGGCAGTTGGCTAGCATAGCCCAGTAAAGCTCCTCGCACAACGTCAACAATCTCCTGGACGGATCGAATCCAATCGGTGGTACGCAAAACGCGCCTTCCCGCTTCGCGTGAAACAAATTCGGCGAAGCAGGAAAAGGCGCGAATGTTTCTTAGTTCTTAATCCTCGTCGAGGATCACGCGGTCGACGAGCATGTTGTCGCCTTCACCGATGTAGTGAACGCGCACCGGCACGCCCACTCTGACGCGGGTGCGAACGGTTGCTTCGTCGAGTTCCTTACCGCTTCTGGTCACATAAACGACCTTTTTCCCGAAGCGATAATGTCTCGGGCCGGCACTTTCCTTCAGCACAATGGTGCTACCCGGAGAAAACTCCGTGATCGTGCCGGTTCCCTCAGTCGTGGTCGTGGTTGTGGTGGTTTCAGAAACCTGTGCCCACGCGAACGGAGCCGCGACTGCCAATGCCATACTGAGTATTAACTTCTTCATCTTTTATTAGACGAACCGCTGCGCCTCATATTCGGATTTCGTTTATCGTTTCTCGGTGATTTGCCGAGAAAGTCGAATGGCTCGCCCGCCGTCAACGCATCCTTTAGGCTTGCCGTAGGAGTGTCGGCTGTCACCCTACCCGAAGCGACGTAGTCAGAATACCAAAAGGAGATCAATATGTTTGGTCGATTCATCGCGCTTCTTTACGGATTAGTTTGTTATCTCATCTTCCTGGTCGCATTTCTCTATGCGATCGCTTTCGTCGGCAACATGACCCTCGTTCCGAAGACAATTGATTCGGGACCAGCGACGCCGCTGACAAAAGCGCTCGTTATCAACGCCGTTTTACTGAGTTTGTTTGCTGTGCAGCACAGCGTCATGGCGCGCCACTGGTTCAAGCGCGCGTGGAAAAAAATTGTGCCAGAACCGGTTGAACGCAGCACTTATGTCTTGCTCGCGAGCCTGATCTTGTTGCTGCTCTTTTGGAAATGGCAGCCGATGAAAGGGATCATCTGGGACGTGCGCAATCCAAATGGTCGCACCGTGCTGCAAGGCTTGTTCTGGATCGGCTGGGGCCTCGTGCTCGTTTCAACCTATCTCATCGATCACTTCGGCCTCTTCGGAATGAAGCAGGTCTATAACTATTTGGTCGGCAAGCATGACGAGCCGCCACCGTTTAAGACGCCGACCTTGTACAAAATGGTGCGACATCCACTTTATCTCGGATTCATCATCGCTTTCTGGGCTACGCCGCACATGACTACGGGCCATCTTTTCTTCGCGATCATGACGACCGCTTACATTCTCGTCGCCATCCAATTCGAAGAGCGCGATCTGATCCGGTTCTACGGCGACAACTACCGGCGATATCGCGAGCAGGTCTCGATGCTGTTCCCGCTGCGTTTGCGAAAGCGATGAGCTAAAAATCGCGTCGCCGTCGCCGAAGGTTCAATCTTCGTCGCGCGATTGAGACCGGTTTGCGTGCACGATGTGCAGACCAACCAGCCGCGCGACGAGCACCGCGAGATAAATCTGCCCCATCACCGCCTCAAGCACGGCCATCGTTCGTGCAGTCGACGAACGCGGTAGAATGTCGCCATAGCCCAGAGTTGTTAGGGTCGCGAAACTGAAATACCTGAGTTGCGAGACATGCGCGACGTCGTCAGTTCGGCCGGTCTCGGTCGAATCGGCGAACGATCCTGGCTGCATATCGTCAAGAAGCGCGAAAGTGTAAGTCCACACAAATCCGAGCAGCAGATAAACGCAGATAGCGGCAAAGATTTTGTCCGAGGTCACTCGACCACTGTGCAGGACATAGGCGAGGATCGAGACACAAAAAAAAGCGGCCAGCAAGATGACGGAGCTATGCGACGCAAGGACAGCCCAATGTTGAGGGAAAGCGAGAGGCAGGCATGCCCCGATGGTTGAAATAGCTGACAAGACAACCGCAGTCCTGAATAATTGCTTTCGTTCGCTAAGGGCGTAGGAGCCGGCCACGAGAATGGCTGCCCCCAACACATTCAGAAACAACACGCCGTGTCGAAACGTGACGATAAACGGACCGATCACGAAGAGCAGCAGCATCGAAATCAACAACAGCAAGTGTCGTCGCTCTCTCATTTTCCGTGATTACATCTCCAGATCCAGATTCGCTGATTTTCGCAGAAAGAAGATCAATCAGGAAAGCAGGAACTCAGGAAATCGTTAAGTCACTAAATCGCTAATTCGCTAACTGCTTTGAAAACGTCGAGGTATTTGATCCCGGAACCAGTGTTGAAAATGACCACGCGCTCGCCGATGTCGATCTTTCCGGACGCCCGAAGTTTTTTGAGCGCGGCGAAACAGGCTGCCCCTTCCGGCGCGACAAATAGGCCCTCTTTGGAACCAACTTCGCGAACGGTCTGGATCATTTCGTCGTCTTCAATGGCGATCGCGCCGCCGTGGGAGTCCCGCAAAATCTTGAGCATTAAAAAATCGCCGATCGCTTTTGGGACGCGCAGGCCCGACGCGACTGTGTGCGCGTTTGGAAATTCGGCGGCGAATTTTTCGCCGGCTTCAAACGCGCGGGCGATCGGCGCGCAACCACTTGCCTGCACTGAAAACATACGCGGCCGTTTGTTGTCGATCCAACCGAGCTTTTCCATTTCATCGAACGCTTTCCACATCCCGATCAGGCCGGTCCCGCCGCCGGTGGGATACAAAATCACGTCCGGCAATTTCCAATTCAGTTGCCCGGCGATTTCGTAACCGAGCGTTTTCTTGCCTTCGACCCGATATGGTTCTTTCAACGTGGAAAGATCAAACCAGCCTTCCTTTTCTTTGCGGCGCGCGATCTCGGCACCGCAGTCGGTGATCAGTCCGTCGATCAATGTCACGTGCGCGCCGAGTTCGCGGCATTCGATGATGTTAGCGCGCGGTGTGTCGCGCGGCATGAAAATGTGGGCTTCGAGACCAGCGCGCGCGGCGTAAGCGGCGAGCGCGCCGCCGGCGTTTCCAGCGCTCGGGACCGCGAGCTTCTTCGCGCCAAGATATTTCGCCATCGAAACGGCCACGCTCATCCCGCGCGCTTTGAAACTTTGCGTCGGATTGAGCGATTCGTCTTTGATCCAAAGATCGACATCTACATCGCCGCCAAATCTCTTTCCGCGTAGAAGCGGCGTTCCGCCTTCGCCTAACGAGACCGGCTCTGCATCTTGCGGCAGCGGCAACAATTCACGGTATCGCCAGAGCGATTTCTTACGCGTCACCAACTTCTCACGCGTAATTCCGCGAGCCGCCGCCTTAAGATCGGCAATCGCGAAGAGCGGTTTGCTACATGCAGTGCACAGGTTTTGCAGGCGCGACCAGTCGTGGCGCAATCCGCAAGCGGTGCATTCAAGGTGACTGAGGAACACACAGCAATGGAGCGCATGCGCGCGAAATTGAAAAGGTGGATCGCGCGCTCCGCCGCGCGACATTAAACAAGTGCGGCTTCGCCGCGATTATTTGGCATCGAGCAAGGGACTGCTCGATCCACCTTGCGCTTTGTGTTAATCACGACGCGATGAACTCCGCGCCAATTCGCCGGCCGTGGTATCGGCCGTCGCTGACGACGCAGATCATGATCGGGCTCGTCGGCGGCGCGCTGATTGGTTGGCTGCGACCCGACTGGGGCAACAAAGTCTATTTCCTGCGCGACATTTTCATCAACCTGATCAAGTCGATCATCGCGCCGCTGGTTTTCTCCACCATCGTCGTTGGTATCGCGGGTGCCGGCGCGTTGAAAAAAGTCGGACGGATGGGAATCAAAGCGCTGGTCTATTTTGAAATTGTCACGACCGCGGCGCTTTTCATCGGCCTGGCGATTGTGAATTTCACCAAACCGGGAGCGGGTGTGACTCTTGCCGCCGGTAACATCGACATCGTCAAAACAATTGGGCAAGCCCATCCCAAAACATTGGTCGAAACGATCGTCCACGCGTTCCCGTCCAGCGTGATCGACGCGATGGTGCGGGGCGACGTTCTCCAAATCGTTGCTTTCAGCGTTCTGTTCGCGCTCGCTGTTTCGGCCGTCGGCGAAATAGGCCGGCCGATCGTGCGCGCGATGGAAAGTCTGTCGCAGATCATGTTCAAGTTTACGAATTATGTGATGATGTTTGCGCCCATCGGCGTGGGCGCGGCCATGGCGCACACCATCGGCACCCAAGGACCAGGCGTGCTGGTCAATCTTGGGAAACTGATTCTTTCGCTTTATCTCGCGCTGATCATTTTCGTAATTTTGGTTTTTGGAATCGTGATGTTCATCGCGCGCGTGCCAGTGCGCCAATTTTTCCGCGCGGTGCGCGAACCGGCCGCGCTCGCTTTTGCGACTACGAGCAGTGAGTCGGCGTTGCCAAAAGCGATGCAGGCAATGGAACGCTTCGGCGTGCCGCGTCACATCGTCGGTTTCGTCATGCCGACGGGTTATTCATTCAATCTCGACGGCTCGACGCTTTATCTGGCAATGGCGTCGGTGTTCGTGGCACAAGCTGCGGAAACGACGATGGGCTGGCACATGGGACTCAGTCAGCAGATCACCATGATGCTGACGTTGATGCTGACTTCGAAAGGGGTGGCCGCGGTGCCGCGCGCGTCGCTCGTGATTTTGTTGGCAACGCTGAATACGTTTGTGCCGGCAGGGCTCGGTCCCATTGGCGTCGCGATTATTTTCGGAGTCGACGAGCTCATGGACATGGGCCGAACCTGCGTGAACGTGATCGGGAATTGTCTGGCGACGGTTGTGGTCGCGCGGTGGGAAAAAGAATTCGACGAAAATCGGGCGCGGGTTTTTGGAACGCCGCGAGAAGCGGAGTTGGACCTAAAATCCGGCGACGTCGCTTTTGCCGATGCGGTCCGTCAAGGCGACTAGAGTCGTGAACGACAGCATTACTTCGCGACGGGCGGTTGCACTCGAGCGACAAGTTGCTGAAATCGCTGGGAGCTCCGCAAACCATCGAATACTGGGTTTATTCTGATTTCGAGGGCAAACCAATTGGGTTCATCAACCGCCTTCGCCAGCGAAGTGAGCGCTTGTTCAGAATCCCCCGCCCGATAGTAGGCCAGGAAATATTCTGCTGCCGGCACGTATTCGCCACGATCCAATCGTTGATTCAAGTGCTCGAGTTTGCGTCGACCTAATTCGCGCACAGCAGCATCGAACCCCGACGCTTCGTAAGTTTTTTGCACGATCGCCGCATCCTCGGTTTGCTCGCTGGACGATAGTGCTTTGGTCCATTGGTCAACGGCTTCGCGATCCATCCCCTTTTTCTCATAAACATCACCGAGCCATTCATGCGCAGCCGCATAACCCGGATGCAACTCCAAGGTTTTGTTGAATTGGTCGATCGCCCGGTCGTACTGCCGCGTGTAGAAAAACATTCTTCCCGAATGGAGATTTAATCCTAAAAAGAAAGGATCAAGCTCCGCGGCGCGCGCCATCTGGGCAAGGCCTTCGTCATTGCGTCCGAGCAGCACCAAACACAAGCCGTAATGGTGCAGGATCTCTGCGAGGTTCGGATTCAACTCCGATCCGCGACGAAACGCACGTTCGGCGGCGGGCCAGTTGCGCTTGGAATAGATCTCGACTGCGGCCAGCGGATTATAGGCTTCGGCCAAGTGATCATCTAAAGCCAACGCTTTGTTGACCGCATTCTCCGCCTTTGGCCAATCGTCAGGCGGTAAAATGCCATTTGCCGCACCGAAAGAATAATAAAGTCCCAGGCCTGAATAAGCGAGCGCGTACGATGGATCGGCTTGGATCGCCTGCAGGAAATAATCGCGGCTCTTTTCGTGACCGGGTGCGAAGAAACGGTTGAAGTGATATCGCCCCATGAGGTAAAGCTGATGCGCCTCGCTGCTCTCGGTCGGACGAACTGAGATCGCGCGTCGTTCGGCGCTAGTCAGGTTCGCTTGAAGCGAATCGGCTATTTTCGACGCAATATCAGTTTCAACGGCAAAAATATCCGTCAGCTTTCGATCGTATACTTCCGCCCAAACGTGCGAATCGCTTTCTGCATCGATTAAACGAACATTCACTCGCACCTGGTCGACCGCTTTCTGGACCGTGCCCGCGAGAATATTTCCCACGCCGAGCTGCTTCGCGATCTCTGGGACATTCTCAGGTGAGCTTTTGAAGCGTACCGTCGATGTCCGCGAGATAACCTTCAGATCACCGATTTTTGAGAGCCTGGTAAGAATCTCTTCTTGAATTCCAAGCGCGAAATAGTCATTCGCTTTGTCTTCGCTCAGGTTTTCGAATGGCAAGACGGCAATTGATTTCCGTGAAATGCGCGTCTGCGCCGCCGTGCGTTCTTTAGATTTTTGAGGAACCTGACAATTTCCGAACTCCTCACCGTAGCAATTGACGATCGAAACCGTTCCGCCGTGTTTCACATTGCATTCGCCGAGGTCATGAAGGTACTGCCGCCAGCGCGCGAAATGCTCGAGATCTTCGGCGACGTGCTTAGAGAGAAGAATGTGACCGGCATCGCCGCAATTCATCACTCGCTGCGCAATGTTAATTCCAGCGCCAGCGATGTTCGCCTGTTCATTCAGGTCGGTAATTTCATTTACCGGACCGCAGTGAATTCCCATGCGCACGCGAAGGTTGGGATGATTTCTTAGCTCTTTACTGATCTCGAGAGCGCACCTGACGGGCGCTTCCAGATTGCTTCGAAAAACGAGCGCGCCGCCATCACCAGTCGGCAGCCGCAACAACTTGCCTTCTTCTTCCGCGACCCGGAATTCCTCAGTTCCGCGTACGATCTGTCTCAGTTTTTGAATCTGCTCGCTTTGTTCGTGGATGAGCAGCTTCGAGTAACCGACGATGTCGATGTAGAGCACATAGCCGATCTCGAACTTCACTTCAGATGAGGCTCGTTGCGGCATGCGACTTTATTCTATCCGGAAGGTCGAAGCGTAGCGAGTCGAATTGGCTGCGATTCGAAGCCAGCTAGATCGACATCTACATTTTCAATGCGGCGCGCAGATGCGGGATGAGCCGTTTGCTGAACTCGACGGAATCACCGGCGGACAAGTGCGACCATTCGGGACAAGTGAATCCGGCGAGCTCTGGAAAATCCGAATAGTAAATACCGGGCGCGCCGGTCATTTTTATGAGCGGGTCCCAGGTTTGCACGCGCGGCATGCCTCGATCTTCGAGTTCTTTCAATCCGCCGCTATGAGGAAATCGGACAAAAACAATTTTGCCGCCGCGCGCCCGAATTTTTTCCACCGCCGTCGTGATATCGCGAAAACGATCCCCGATCGCCTTGTTCATTCCGGCGATGAATACTTCTTTCGGAATATAAGTCGGCGGTGGCGGTGGCGTGAAAAGCGGAATCCAGATTTGTTGAATGCGTTGAGCGAGCTCGCTGCCCGGGCGTGCGCATTCTTCCACCATTCGCGCGCGACGCTCGTGATCGAGGGTACCGAAATATGGCGGGAGCCGCGGCGGAACGAGCGCTCCCGGGCGATTTGGAATCGGCAAACGCTTCAGCAGATCGTCGAGCGTCAGTTCTTCCTGCTTCAGAAATGCGACACGTTCTTCCAATGGAAAAGCGAGATACTGACTCGCGCGTTGGGCCGGTGTTTGCGAATGAAATCGTTTCACTGCTTTTCCGCCGCGCTCCATCGGCGGCGTTCCTGGCGGCGCGAAAAACAAACGCGGGACAACACTGCAGATGATTGTGCCGTGGAAGCTTTCGTCTTTGGCCAGATCCGCCAGAACCGGATAACCGCAGCCACCACCCATCGCGAGTTGCACCGGACGCTTGCCCAAACCTTTTTCGAATTCATCAAGATCGACATCGAACCAACCGCGCGAATCGCCGATGATCACGAGCGACTCCGGTGTGACGCTTCGCCGTCTCAACGTCCACAGATCTTCGTTATCATTAAGAGTCGGGCCATAACCGATGGATCGGCAGTACAATTCCCAGGCGCTGGTCGCGGCTATTACGACGACTACAACGACGACGGTAATGCCGCGCCATTGAATTGGCGGAATCGGGCGTTCGAATTCTAGCGGCGGACCGCCGTGGATTTGTTCGGCCCGCGACGGCTTTCGGAAAAACAACCGCGGAAGACGGAGTCGTTCTTTAAAATTGGAAATAAATGAAGGCATTACTGGCTCCTTGAGTAAGAATAATTGAGCAGGCCATCAACGCCCAGGCCGCGGTCACCATCCAGCGCGGTAAACGGGCGACCGCCGTTTCGATGTTGCTGTCGCGAAGTGAACAGTGGACGCTGATCATGCCAACCGTAACGAGCGCGACTTGAAGCATTTCGCGGGTGGACAGAATTGCATCGCCCTGCGCGTGTTGGCCGAACATTCCGCCGAGCATTCGACTCGCGATCGTGAAATCGGCCGCGCGAAAATAGACCCACGCGATGCAAACCGCCGCATAAGTGGCGGCGCCGGCGAGAATGCGCGTGCCCAGATTATTCGCCCAGGCTTTGTCTTCGAACAAAATGCGACAGACACGCTCGATCACTAAATACGAGCCATGCAACAAACCCCAGACGACAAAAGTCCACGCGGCACCGTGCCAAAGTCCGCCCAGAAACATGACAATGACGAGATTCAGCGCGGCGCGAAATGGGCGGACCTGATTGCCGCCGAGCGGAATGTAAAGGTAATCGCGCAGGAAAGTGGAAAGCGAAATGTGCCAGCGTCGCCAAAAATCCGAGAAACCGATCGCGGCGTAGGGAAAACGAAAATTGTCCTTGAGGTGAAAGCCGAGAGTCAAAGCCGCGCCGATGGCACAGGTAGAATAACCGGCGAAGTCGAAAAAGATTTGGCCGGCAAATGCAATCACGCCCGCCCAGGAATCAAGCGCTACCAGCGGACCGGCATAACTGAAAACGCGATCAGCCGAGCCGGAAAGCAACGTGTCGGCGAGCACGATTTTCTCGAATAAACCCAAAGTCATCAGGGCCAGGCCCCAGAGAAATTGACCCGTGCGCAGTGGCTGCGGCCTGACCAGTTGCGGAAGAAAATCTCCCGCGCGCACGATTGGACCGGCAACAAGCTGCGGAAAAAATGAAACCGCGAGAATGAAGTCTCGTAGAGACTTGGTGGGTTGCAAAACGCCTCGATAAATGTCGAGCGTGTAAGAAAGCGAATGGAAAGTGTAAAATGAAATGCCGACCGGGAGCAGAATGTCGAGATGCGGCGGTTGATAGATGATGCCGATGCGCGCGAGCAGCCATTGGAAATTTTGAAGTAGAAAATTTCCGTATTTGAAGAAGCCGAGCATGCTCAGATTCATGCACACGCTGGCGACCAACCAGCCGCGGCGCGAACGCCCCTTGGCCTTCGCAATCTGTCTCCCCAGCCAGAAATCCATCGCGGTCGTGGAGAAAAGCAGCGCAGCGAACGGCGGATTCCAGGCACCGTAAAAAATGTAACTGGCGGCGACGAGCAGGTTTTTCCGCAGCGTCCACGAAGCGATACTCCAATAGAGGACGACGACGATTACGAAGAAAACAACGAAGGTGAGCGAATTAAAAAGCATGACGAAGGTGCGATTGAATTATGCTGCCGACGGCAGCGACCAATTTACGCCAGCCATATTGAGGCAGGTTTTAGATGTTGTTTTGTCACCCTGCAAGATAAGAACCGCATCGAGTGGCGGCGCGATGTTTCCTATGATTTCCCTCACCTCAATCCTCTCCCTGGGGGAGAGGAAGCCGTCTGCGGCAGGTGAGGGTGCTTTTGTATTGTGAAACCGTTTTTCCTCTTTGCGCCGGGCGCGGGCGCGCCGTCATCGCATCCCTGGATGCAGCGTTGGAAACAAAGGCTTACCCAAATCGGCGATGTTGAGACGTTCGACTATGACTACATGCGCGAATCGCGGAAGCGTCCCGATCGTTTACCGCAATTAGTCGCCGCGCATCGACGAGCTCTCACCGAAGTGCGCATGAAAACATCCGGGCCGATTATTTTGATCGGAAAAAGCATGGGTGGCCGAATCGGTTGTCACGTCGCTTTGGAAGAAAAGGTGACCGGCATTGTGTGCCTCGGGTATCCGCTCTGCGGTGGTGGAGATCGCTCGAAATTGCGCGCTCAAGTCCTACGCGATTTGCGCACGCCTATTCTTTTCATTCAAGGCACGCGCGATCCGCTTTGTCCGCTGGATTTGCTCGAATCGGTTCGATCAGAAATGACCGCGCAAAACTCTCTGCATGTTGTCGAAGGCGGAGATCATTCCTTGCTTGTCCGCAAAAAAGATCTCGGCAATGAAACGCAGGAAGATATCGATCAAAGAATCGCGAAAGCGATCAGCGATTTTGTCGCGCGAACCTCAACTTAAGGGCAGCCAGTTGCCCGGCTGCGGCACAAGCTTTGTGCCGTTGAGGGAGAGATAAGTGTATTCCTGCAACAGTCGCTCGTAATCGGAGAGAAGCTTCATCGCGTCGTTCGGTTTGAGGAAGTCGGTCTTGATCGCGACGTCCACCTGCGATTTGAGCAATCGCATCAATTCCACTTTGTCCCACTGCGTCATCGCGAGCACTTCGCCGATGGTGCTTCCTTCAATGACTTCCTCGATGTACCAGCCGGATTCTTCGTCCGGATCGAGGAACACGTGCGCTTCAGTGACGCGGCCGAACAAATTGTGGAGATCGCCCATGATGTCCTGGTAGGCGCCGACCATGAACACGCCGAGATAATAAATTTCGCCGGGAATGACCCGATGAAGCGGGAGCGTGTCGCGAACGTCCTGAAGATCGGTGAACTTGGAAACTTTACCGTCGGAGTCGCAGGTAATGTCGACGATGGTGCCCTGTCGATCTGGCGGGGTCGTCAGCCGATGAATCGGCATGATCGGAAACAGTTGACCGAGCGCCCAGTGGTCGAGCAACGATTGGAAGACGGAAAAATTGCAGATGTATTGATCGCCGAGAGAAGTTTCGAGTTCCTTCACTTCGTCAGGCACGTAACGCAGACCGCGATGCATGTTGACGATTTGCTGCGCGAGCTGCCAATAGAGCGTGTCGATCTTCGCTTTCGATTCGAGTTCGAGCAGGCCGAGATTGAACGTTTCCTGCGCTTCTTCCTTGATCTGCTGGATGTCATGCAAACTCTCGATGCGATTGCCGCGCTTGAGACGCTGTTTCACATCAAGAATGTCGCCGACCAGCTTGTGATCTTTTTCGGTCGCCTCGACTTTCAACCGCGGCACCGTTTTCTCAATGGAACTGAAAGCTTCCATTACGAGCACGGAATGATGCGCGACGACGGCCCGGCCGCCTTCACTGACAATGGCCGGATGCGGGACACTTTCGGAATCGCACACGTCCATGATGTTCCAGACAACGTCGTTGGCATATTCCTGAAGTGAGTAATTGGCCGAGCTATCGAAATCGCTGCGTGATCCGTCGTAATCCACGCCCAAGCCGCCGCCAACATCGAGATACCCGAGTTCGTGACCAAGCTTGCAGAGTTTGGCGTAATAGCGCGCGGCTTCGCGGACCGCACGCTTAATGGTGGAAATGTCCGGAACCTGCGAACCGACATGAAAATGAATCAGCTTGAGGCAATGCGCGAAGCCGGCATCCTTCAACATTTGGCTGGCGGCGACCAGATTGGTTGTGTCGAGTCCGAACTTCGCGTTCTCACCGCCACTCGGCGACCATTTGCCGGAACCTTTGCTATGCAGCCGAACACGAATCCCGATGACCGGCTCGACGCCGACTTCGTTCGCGGCGCGGATCGTTTGCTCGAGCTCCTCGAGTTTTTCAACAACGATGACGACCAGCTTGCCGAGCTTACGACCGAGCAACGCGATTCGAATGAACGCCTGGTCCTTGTAGCCGTTACAGATGATCAGACTCTCCGCGTCCTTGTGCATCGCGAGCGCGGCGACGAGTTCCGGTTTACTTCCGGCTTCGAGTCCAAAGTGAAATTGCTGGCCAGCATCGACAATCTCTTCGATGACTTCGCGTAGTTGATTGACCTTGATTGGAAAAACGCCGCGATACTGACCGCGATAGCCGAACTCAGTGATCGCGTCTTGAAAAGCGAGGTTGACCGATTCGACGCGGTGGCGAAGCAGATCCTGGAAACGGATGACGAGTGGAAAGCTGAGTCCGCGGGTGCGGGCCTCGTTTACAACTTCGAGAAGGTTGATGCTGCCGCCATTTTCCTGAAGCGGTTTGGCAATGACGTTGCCTTCGGCATTGACCGTGAAATAACCGCCGCCCCAACCATCGACATTGTAGGTTGCGATTGCGGACTCGACGTCCCAGTCTTTCATCTCTTCTTGCGCGCGGCGCCCAGCCGCAGAACGCATAATGATTCAGCGCGCCAAACAATCAAGAGCAGCGTGCAAAATTTTTCGAAAAACTTATTCACACTTTTTCACGCCGCTTGTTTTTCCTGTCCGCGCGGATAACGTTCGCGCGGGGATGAACAAAACGGTGATTGAGGTGCAGGTCCGCGCAGTGTTGCCAACGAGCGGCGGGTGCGCGGTTTTCATTGGAAACAACGACAAAGTTTTCATTATCTATGTCGATCAAACGGTCGGGAGCGCGATCACAATGTTCATGCGCGATATCACCAAGGAGCGTCCGCTGACGCACGATCTGATGGCGCACCTGATGACGGCGCTAGGGGCAAAAGTCGAGCGCGTGATCATTAACGACCTGAAAAACGCGACCTACTACGCGCGGGCAATCATTCGCGCGGAAAACGAATTGCAGCAGAAGAAAATTATCGAGCTGGACGCGCGGCCGAGCGACTGCATCGCCATTGCCACGCAACAGAAAGCGCCGATCTACGTTAGCCAGGAAGTTTGGGACGAAGTGGACGACATGAGCGACGTCCTCCGCAAAATGGAGGAAGAAGGGCTCAAGCCAGACCCTGAAACGGAGTCGGAAGAGTAGTCGCCGCGCCTGGCGGTCTAAATTAGAAGCGCAGCTTTACTTCGCTCTCGTGCTGCTCGGTCGGGCACGGCGCGTTCAGCGGCACATCGGTTTGCGCGGCGTTCGCCTGCACTAGCTGATTGTCGATCAAATATTTTTCGACTTCTTCGCCACTGACATCGGGCAGCATTTTGCCGTTGATCTCGATGCAGGGCGAAAGCGGCTGACCACTCTTAGTTTCCATTTCCCAGCGAAAGGCCGGGTTTTGAATGATATCCTTTTCCATGTAGGGCAAATTGTATTTGGCGAGCACGGCCCGAACGCCGGCGCTCCAGCCGCAATACGTTTTCAAGTAAGCAGTGATTTGGGGCGTATCCATTTCGACAAAGATAACACAGCGACCGGAAATTTCAGCCGCGAAACACATCGCCGACGGATCTTGTTGCGAATAAAAGATCGACAAGGCGATGGCGAATTGACTAAAAGCCCTGCCGGGAGCTCCGATTTTCCCTGAGGCCGTGTATGACGGAACTCCCGGCGCCCTAAAATTCTAGTTCTAGATTTTGTGCCGGAGTGGCCTGAGCGATTGGGTCAACTTCTGTAAACCGAGCTCAAGCCGTGTCTTTACCGTGCCGAGCGGCGCGCGTGTCACAGCCGCGATTTCGCGGTGACTCATTCCGGCAAAAAATGCGAGCTCGAGCGCTTCGCGTTGATGGCGCGGCAGGACGTTAAGCCGCCGATGGAGAAAATGGCGCAAGTCGGAGCGGGAGATGTCGTCACCAAATGAATGGTTCTCCGGCGCCATCGCGGGTTGTTCGTTTAGATGCTCTTGGTAACGTTCTTTCGCGCGACAGTATGCCTGCTTCCGGCGAAGCCGATCGATCGCGCGCCGGCGCGCGAGTGTAACCACCCAGCCGAGCAACTTGCCGGCTTTTGGGGAATAATGATCGGCCTCGTGCCAAATCTGCAAGAGGATGTCCTGCAACACATCGTCGGCGTCGCCTTCTTCGTGCACGACGTTGCCGATGACCGATTTGAGTCTGCCACCATGTCGCGAATAAAATTCGTTCAGTGCCTCCGGTCGATGGTCGGTGATGGCTTCCATGAGTGCTTCATCCGACACCGTTGCACCATTGCTGTACTGTAAAGTTGGATTCAACATAAGTGCTTCCCTAACGAGTTTTTGCCGTTCCGTTTCATCACGTCTGTTTTCGTAACTCCAACAATGGAAAAGCGGCATCGTGCGCGCAATCGGGGTGCGCACCGGTTGAGTAGTAGGTCAAATCCTTAGACGCGTTGGACTTGGCGAAACGCTGCTCAGGCAGCCGGACGAAACTGTATCGCGAATTTGCGCAGGCGAGCCGCAAACTTTTCGCGCGGCCGAGCGACTACTGTTGGCGGCAAAGAGTCCTCCGCTTGCAACATCGACATCCGCGCCAGCACTTCGTCGGTTGGAATTACCCAATCCATTGGGATGGAATGACAGTTGCGAGTCGGGCAGATCAAACGCAGCGGTCCAGTGCCGCGAGTGCCGCCAACAACCAAAATATCGCGGCCTTCAATAATCTGGCCGCAGGCAAGACAATAACGCTTCTCGTCGAGTGATTGCCATTTCCGGTAGCGATCGAGCCGTTGCAAAGTCTCGAGCTTTTCCGCGCCGGAAAGTTCGATGGGAGCGAGCAATGGCATCGCGATTGAACATGGCAGTCGCTATCAGCGTCGACAATCAGATGAACGGCAAATCCCGTTATAGGTGAAAATCTGATGGTTAGTCTTTTTCCATAAAACTCACATCCATGCAGGGCGAGTTGCGCGTTTTGAGGGTGAGATGAAGACGATCAACGGGCTTAGGTCAAAAGGGGGCCATGTTCTCGATTCGACGACGGCGGCAATGGAACGGATGGAATTTTATTGCGCGGCGCATCCGGGCAGTCCGTCGGCCGGGCGCCGGCCGCGGCTGTTCCTTCGCAGTCGTCTTTGGATCGCGCTCCTGGGTCCGAGCGTCGAAGAAGGAATTGTCGGGATCGGCCCAACGGTCGAAGCGGCGCTCCGCGCTTTTGATGACCAATATCTTGCTGGTTTGCGTGCACCATCTCATGCGCTTCGTCGCGGACTTTATCACTCAAAGTTGAACGCGGCCTGATCAGACCAACAGCATCGCCCCGTGCTACTGCGTTAGAATTTGATCGTCGTGCGCAGGCCGCCCTCATTGCTATAGAAGTCGACGGTTGAGATCGAGCCGGAGTTTTGCCGGCGCAGATAATAAGCGCCAAACGACCAATAGCGTGTCAGCAGAATGTCGGCGGAAGGTTGGACGTAGAAGTAATCGTCCCGTAACGTCGGAAGCGGCATCGGCAAGTCGATTGCATTGAAGTATTCGAGATGCTCGTAGCCGCCGAGAAGAGTCAGATACAATTGTTTGCAAACGCGTTCTCGTATCATCCCACTCACACTGGTATCGACGTAATCTTGCGCGGTGCGGGCGGCCGAATTGTAGATCTGCCGCGTCGCGCTCAGAACGATTCTGGTGCTATCGCAGGGCAAGTAGGTCGCCGAAAGCGCAAAGACCGGTGCGCTGTAAGTGCCGCGGGCGAGGTTTTGAAAATCGCGGAACTCTTCGCCGGCAATAAGATCGAATGTGAATTGCTTGCCCGGTGTGTAATTCAAATGAACATTGGCCTGCACCATCGTCTGGTCCGGCGTGGGAAAATCGACCGCGTTGTAGCCGCCTTCGACGCCAAGACCGAGCACGAGACTTTGGGAAAAGCCGTGATTCAAATAAATGTCGGCAGCATACAGTTCCGAGCTGACCAAGGGCTGCGCGTACTCCGTTCTGGCCATCCTCAGTTCGGAAAAAATGAAATCGCGCGGCGTCATGTTGTAGTTTGCACTCAGCCCTGTGCTGTAAATCTCGAGATCCGTTCGGCCGTTAGTGGTGAGCCCCAACCGCTCGCCAGTCGTTGCCGCGAGCACGATGTTATTTAGGATCGCCACGTCCTGACTCAATCTCAACGTCAGGTTGCTCGTCTTATAACCGCCCAGCACCCGAACAAGGTGTTGATCCGAATCGAATTCCGCGTGCTCATCGTATCGATAAATGTTCGGCAGATAGTTGACCAGCAGGAATGTCTCCTGTTTCGCGACATCGCCAATACCCAGCATCAAACTCGGTTGAATCAGGACGAACCAATCGTCCAGCCGATTCATGTGAGTCAGAGCGATGTTATCGTCGTAGGCCCCGCGAATTGAGAGATGGATCGCGTATTCAAACGGACCATGGTTCGGCCCGAATTGACCGGTGATCAGGCCGTTGCCGGTTGGCGTGTCGTCGGCAGGCAACGGCGCTGCCAACGACGAAATGGTTGGAGTGAGGTCAACGTTCTGCGCGCGAAGCGGCAGCGCGAATAAGACGCAACCAGCCAGGAGCGTCAAGAGCGGCCGGTGGCAAGCGTCTCTTATGCCTCTACAAGATCGACATCCTCCCATGAAATCGTTGGGCGTGGACCCAACGAGCGTTTCAATAATCCAATGGAGCGTCAATTCAATAACTACGTGCGGCGGCGGATAATTTCCTGGAGGTAACGAAACTCTCGATTAAACGATTTCTCTCAAGCTGAGCTGGCGAATTTCAGTTGCGCCGTTTTCGCGAGCGCTTTACGTCGTCGCCGTCGAGCACCAGCACCCTTCTCGCGCCCTGCGCTGGAGCTTGCGCTTTCTCAAAAATCGCGCACAAGCCGACATCGTAAAACGTGACTGCTAGTTCATGTTGCTTGGCGAAGCGTTTTATCTGCTGCTTACGCTTTCCCAGGCTCATCCTCCGAGGCCAGACCCGCGCGAGTTGCGAATTGTAAACTGCGCAAATCTCCTGTTTCTCCAGTTCAGTTTCAATCAGGTTGGCAAGCTTGCGCATCAGGGGACCGCCTCCTTTTGTGTACAGTTATTCCATTTAAAAACAATCCAGTTCAGGTCTAAGATTTAAGACTTTCCCGATGCGGCCTAGCTACGGGACAAGCTGAGACGCCGCGGCAAATACCTTTATTCGATGAATCGGCTTCTGTCGCAAAATGCAGGCATCGAAGCGAAGTGAGATCCCTCGCTGCGCTCGGCACAACAGCGGTCTTTTTTGCCTTTCGAGACGAACCTTTTACGAGTAAGATGAGGGCTTCGGGCGATTTGTTCCAGGTTATGAACAAAACAAAAGTCGCCGCTGGCGGCACGCGTAAGTCGAATAGTCGGCGTCGTAATGGAACGAACGGCACGCGACGCAACGGACCCAATCGAAAGGATCGCCCGCCGACGCGATCAGCGGCTAACTTCCGCCGTGGAAACGGCGAGTTGAGAATTGCCGATCTAACCGAACGTCAACAGACCGAGCTAGCGAGCGAGGGGCAATTCCGCGCTGTGTTCAATCAAACCATCAGTGGCATTGCGCAGACGGATTTGACTGGACGCTTCGTGCTGGTCAACGATCGCTATTGCGAAATCGTGGGCCGCTCCCGCGAAGAACTGCTCAAACTGCGGATGCAAGACATCACCAACCCGGAGGATTTGGCGGCCAACGTGAAAAAATTCCGTGCCCTCGCCAAGGGAACCGGTGCGAACTTCGTCATCGAAAAACGATATCTTCGGCCTGACGCCTCGACCGTCTGGGTCCATAACGACGTGTCGGCGATCCGCGACCGTGAAGAAAACGTCCGCTACATCGTCGCCGTCGTCACCGACATCACGCAGCGCAAAAAAGCTGAAGCCGCGCTGGAACGATCGAAACGATTACTGGAAAAGCTTGTGCAACAAAGAACGAAAGCACTGCGTGTTGCCAACTCCGAACTGGAAAACGAAATCGCGAGACGCAAAGGGCTGGAAGGCCAAATTCTTGAAATCAGCGACCGCGAGCAGGAACGGCTCGGCCAGGAATTACACGACGGACTATGCCAGCAATTGACCGCGATCGGATTTTTGGCCCGCGCCACCGCTTTGCGGCTCAAGAATCATCGGGTGGTGCAGACCGAAGATTTGGAAAAAATCGCGCAGTTAGTCAACAGCTCGGTGATGGATGCGCGTAATATCGCGCGCGATCTTCACAAGGAAGAGATCGAGGCAGCTGAATTTCTACCCGCGGTCCAAGACCTGGTGAACCGAGAAATTTGGAAAACCCCGTGTCGGCTCGATTTGAAAACCGAAGTGAACATTGAAGACGACAAGGTGGCCTCGCAGCTTTATCGGATTTTGCGCGAAGCCCTGATCAACGCGAACAAACACGCCCGCGCCGCCCAAATTGTTTTGGAAGTGCGCCGCGTTAAAAACGAATTTGTTTTTAGCGTGACCGACAATGGCGTTGGACTTAGCAAGAAACCAAAGGCCGGCCAGGGCCTGGGTTTTCACATTATGCAATACCGGGCACAATCGATCGGCGCGCGCCTGGAATTCGAGTCTCGCAAGAAAGGCGGATCGCGCGTCGCGTGTTATCTGCCGTTGTCGGTGATCAAATGAAGAGCGCCAGCGCGGTAAAAGAAAGTCCGAAGCCTGGCTCCAAACCGGACAAGGCAAAGCGCATCGTCATTGTTGACGATCATCCACTATTTCGAAAAGGGCTCGAGCAGTTGATCAATAGCTCGGCAGATGGTTTCAACATTTGCGGTGAGGCCGGCGACGCGGCCGAAGGCATGACCGTCATTCGCCGGTTGAAACCCGATTTGGTCGTTGTCGATCTTAGCCTGCCGGGCGCCAACGGCATCGAGCTGATCAAAAACATCCGCGCCGAATTTCAAAAGCTGCCCGTGCTGATTCTTTCGATGCACGATGAATCGCTCTACGCTTTGCGAGCGTTGCGGGCGGGTGCGCAAGGTTACGTCATGAAACAGGAAGCGCTCGAAAATGTCATCAACGCGATCCGCGAAGTGCTCGCCGGCCGGCCATATCTCAGCCACGACATGTCGGCGAGACTGATCACCAATTTCGCAAGCGGAAGCAATCAGGCCAATCCGACCGACAAGTTGAGCGATCGTGAGCTGGAGATTCTCGAATTGATCGGGAAAGGACGCGACATCCACGAGATCTCGCGCGCGCTGCACATTAGCACCAAGACGGTCGAGACTCATCGCGCCCACATCAAAGAGAAATTGAATTTGAAGAACGCCCGCCAAGTCACTCGCTTTGCCGTGCAGTGGTTGGAAGGCCAGGCGGCCTGAGATGTCCGCGAAGCACGCTCAGCAAACTAAGAAACGCGTTCTTTTGGTGGACGATCATCCGGTTTTGCGCAAGGGGCTCGTACGCCTGATTGATTCGAAAGAAGAATTCGTCGTCTGCGGCGAGGCGAGCACGGCGGTTGATGCGATGGCGCTGATTCGAGAACTCGAACCCGATCTCGTCATCGCCGATATCGGTTTGCCCGGCACAAGCGGAATCGAATTGACGAAAACGATTCGCGCAGAGTTTCACCAGCTGCCAGTCCTGATTCTTTCCATGCACGAAGAAGCGCTTTACGCGACGCGCG
>Ga0209217_1000043_pt1 | contig 24461 bp, 26 predicted proteins | sample JacPinW_OM3H0_M2_FD_187957 | JGI IMG/M metagenome (GOLD analysis project Ga0209217, IMG submission 187957) | Forest soil microbial communities from Algoma, Ontario, Canada - Jack Pine, Ontario site 1_JW_OM3H0_M2 (SPAdes) (version 2) | ecosystem: Environmental > Terrestrial > Soil > Boreal...
CGATCGGCGTCGATTTCGCGCTGAATCAGGGAACGAGTTGCAACGGCTGGCATCACCAACACTTTGGAATCGTTTCGCTCAAATTCCAAGCGCGGAACGATTGCTCTTGGCCGGTCGCAATGTTAAAACTCGGGCGGCGGCGCGGGAACGGAGGTTCTCATGGTCGGAAAAATTCTTGTCCCCGAAATCAAAGGCCTGATCGAGACGCGGAATTTCGCCGCGTTGCGCGAGATGTTTCGCGAATGGCCGCCGGCCGACGTCGCGGAAGTGATTCTCGACATGGACGAAGACGATCAGGTCATCGTCTTCCGCGTCCTGCCGTCAGCCCTGGCGGCGGACGTGTTTGAATATCTCGACGTTGAAGCGCAGCAAAAATTACTGCGCGGCATGGCGCATGAGCTTGTCGTCGGAATTTTGAACGAAATGTCGCCGGACGACCGCACCGCGCTCCTCGAAGAACTCCCGAGCGCGGCCGCGCGGCAGCTGATCAAACTGCTGACGCCGGAGGAACGGCAGATCGCGCAATCGTTGCTCGGTTATCCCGAAGGAAGCGTCGGCCGTTTGATGACACCGGATTTCATCGCCGTGCATGACGATTGGACGGTGAAGGAAGTTCTCGACCATATCCGCGAATTCGGGCGCGACAGCGAAACACTCAACGTGATCTACGTCGTCGACGACCGCGGCAAATTGATTGACGACGTCCGGATGCGCGAGTTTCTGCTCAAACCGTTGGATGCCAAAGTCGGAGACATTCGCGACAAGACTTTTATTGCCCTCAAAGTGAACGACTCCCAGGAAGGAGCGCTAAACACTTTCCGGAAGTACGACCGGACCGCGATGCCAGTCGTCGATTCGAACGAAGTGCTGGTCGGCATCGTGACCATCGACGACATGCTCGACGTTGCCGAAGAAGAAGCGACCGAAGACATCCAGAAAATCGGCGGTATGGAAGCGTTGGACGAGCCGTACATGCGGATCTCGTTGTGGCGAATGGTGCGAAAGCGCGCAGGTTGGCTCATCATCTTGTTTCTCGGCGAAATGCTCACCGCCACCGCGATGGCGAATTATCAGGATGAAATCGCCAAAGCGGTGGTGCTCGCATTGTTTCTGCCGCTGATCATTTCCAGCGGCGGCAATTCCGGTTCGCAAGCATCGACGCTGATTATTCGCGCGATGGCGCTCGGCGAAGTAACGCTGCGGGATTGGTGGCGCGTGGCCAGCCGCGAAATTCGTGCGGGATTTTCGTTAGGCGCAATTCTGGGAGTGATCGGGGCGGCACGGGTCGCGATCTGGTCGATCCTCGGTAAAGAATATTTTCATCGCGAATTGTACGGGCCGCATTGGCCACTGGTCGCGCTCACTGTCGGCACCGCGCTCGTCGGTGTCGTCTTGTGGGGCTCGCTTTCCGGCTCAATGTTGCCGTTTGTCCTGCGACGACTGGGCGCCGATCCGGCGACTTCTTCCGCGCCATTCGTGGCCACGCTGGTCGACGTAACCGGGCTCATTATTTATTTCAGCATTGCGTTGTTGATCATGCGCGGCGCAATGCTGTAGACGACGGTTGGAATTATGATTTCGATCGGCAGATTTCTCGGGCACGACCAAAAATTCTACGACCTGCTGGAGGCGAGCGCACAACAAGCCGACACCAGTGTCCATCATCTGGTCGATTTGTTGGCTAAGATCGACAATAAAGATTCATTCCGCGATCTGGAGGCGTTTGCCGAGAGCCGGCGCGAAGACAAACGGATCACTCAGGAACTCACCGAAGAGCTGACCAAGACATTCATCACCCCTCTGGAGCGCGAAGACATTCAGGCGCTTGCGGCCTCGCTCTACAAAATACCGAAGACGGTCGAGAAAATCGGCGAACGGATGGTGATTTGCCCGCAAGACTTGCCGATACCGAGTTTCGCGAAGCAGGTCCATTTGCTCGATCAAGCCGCAGAGGCGGTGCTCGCGATGGTAAAACAGTTGCGCAAAGGAATGAACGTTCGGACCGCGCGCGAGATGAACGCGAAGTTGCAAACCATCGAAGGAGAAGCTGACGAGCTCGAGCTGGAATTGTTGCGCGATCTTTACCAGGGCAATTACGATCCCAAACACATCATCTTTTTGCGCGATCTCTACGAATTGCTCGAAAAGGTGATCGACCGTTGCCGCGATGCCGGCAATGTGATCCTGCAGGTTGTCTTGAAGAATACGTAACGGCCGCGCCTACCGCGCAAGATCGACATGTTGCTTTTTCTCACGGTCGTTCTTGCCGCTGTCATTTTCGAATACAGCAACGGTTTCCATGATGCGGCCAACGCGATCGCGACAGTCGTCTCAACCAAAGTTCTCACGCCACGGCAAGCAATCGCAATGGCGGCATTTTTTAATCTAACGGGTGCACTGCTCGGCGGCGCGGTCGCTTCGACCGTCGGAAAAGGTTTGGTCGATACCGAAGTCGTCACGATGTGGACGGTGCTGGCCGCGGTGCTGGCCGCGTTTATCTGGAACATGACTACTTGGTGGTTTGGTTTGCCTTCGAGCTCGAGTCACGCCCTTATTGGTGGCCTTTGCGGCGCGGCTTTCGCGACCGCGCACGGGAATTGGTCGGTCATCAAATGGAACGCCGGTGTCTGGCCAAAAGTAATTGTGCCGATGATCACTTCACCGATCGCTGGATTCATTCTTGGCGGATTCGTGATGTTTCTTCTCTTCGTTTTGCTGCATCGGCTCACGCCGCACTTTATCCATCAGTTTTTCGGAAAGGCGCAAATCGTGAGCGCAGCGTGGATGGCGCACAGCCACGGCACCAACGACGCCCAAAAAACAATGGGCATCATCACGCTCGCGCTCTTTACCGGCACAAAAGCCGGCCGGTTCGATCATCTCCCGGCGTGGCTCGAATTTTTGAAGACGCCAATCTTCGCGATGCCGCTTTGGGTAAAAGTGCTTTGCGCCGCGACGATGGCCGTCGGCACCGCTGCCGGCGGCTGGCGAATCATTCGCACGCTCGGACATCGCGTGGTGAAATTGCAACCGATCCACGGCTTCGCCGCTGAAACCAGCGCCGCATTGATTATTCAAGCCGCGAGCATTTACGGCATCCCGCTTTCCACCACCCACGTGATTTCCACTTCGATCATGGGCGTCGGCGCGGTGAAACGATTCAGCGGCATGCGCTGGACTGTGGTCGAACGAATCGTCTGGGCCTGGATCTTCACCCTGCCCGCCACCGCTTTGCTCGGTTACTTGCTCGAACGCTTTGCGTCAGCGTTTTGACTTTCCTCTGTAGCGGCGGTCTGCGACCGCCGAAATCCGTGACTACAAGTCTTCCGGAGGTTTGATCCCGAATTGCTCGAACATTTTTCTGATCCGCTCTTTTTTCTCCGGCGTATCCAATCGAGATTCCTCCGGATTCTCCGCCCAAAACAGAACGTCCCGGTAATCGCGCTTCGCCACCGCGACGAATTCGTGCAGCTTCTCTTCGTTTCCTTCGCTCAATTTCAAGATTGCGAGCTGCACTCGCTCGCGTTCGCGCTCGTACGATTCAACCCCATAACCATCAAGTAACGCCAGCACGCGGGCCCGACTACCTTCTGGAAAAGCCACTTCAACTGCTGCAACGACCTCGTCGCGTGAATGCGCCATCGAATCACGCCTTGTCAGCCTTTTAATCCTCTAGAAACCCGCATCTGTGAAAAGATCGCATCGACTAATGTTAGCTCTTCGTGTCCCAAAACACGTCGATATCTTTGGGATCCGGCGCGCCATCGTAAATCCGAAGGATTCCGCCAATAATGCCGAGCCAGAGTCCAAATGGAATTGAACGAATTGTGTCGAGCACGCCCTCTGAATGTAACAAGATCTAGGCCAACTCGTCGTCTATCGAGCTTGGTGTGGCCGCGAGATCGGACGACCTATTTCTTAATCGCGACCCATTCGTTGCGGGCGCGGGAATCGGCCACGGCCTGGACGACGCGCATATAGCGGACGCCGTCCTCGAAATTGGGACGCGGGCGAACCCGGCCTTTTGATTTCACCGCCGAAATGAAATCGTCTTCCACCCGCCATTCCGTGACCAGCTCCTTTGGAACATCGAGATCTTCCATTTCGCGGCCGCCGTACTTCACGTTGCGAACCCGTTCGTTGGTGAAATCGTAAAGCAACGCGCCGCGGTCGCCGAAAATTCGCAAACGATCATTCGGCGCGCCGGCATGGACGCCACTGAACTCGAGCACGCCTTCCGCGCCGTTCTCAAAAACGCAAAGGACATTGAGCATGTCGGGAACGATCACGTGATAGCCGCGCCGCTCGGCGTTCAGAATTTTTCCGCGCGCGAACACGCCGGCAATGTTGCCGAGCCAGCGCTGCAATACTTCCACGTAAATCCCGAGCGTGAGCACGTTCAATCCGCTGATCTCGATCTTCTGCCGCCAATGCGCTGGCGCTTCCGGATTCAAATAGACACCGGTGAAACTTTGGAGGCGCACGGCGTGGGGCGCGCCGATGAAATTTTCGGCGAGCAATTTTTTCACAAGCAGATCGGCGCGCATCCCGAACGGCGGTGGACAAAGCATCGTCACCAGCTCAGGAAAACGTTTGGTGGTCGCCAGCATTTCTTCGGCTTCGGCGAGGTCCATCGCCATCCGCGCCTGGCAAAAAACGTGTTTGCCGGCCTCGAGCGCGGAAATTGTCACCGCCGAATGCATGTAAGGCGGCGTGCCGATCCAGATAATATCGAGATCGGGAACCGCCAACAGATCGGCCCAATTCGCCATCGGCGTCGCGCCTTTACAATATTCTTTGCAAAACTGTTCGCTGCTTTCGTAGGTCGAGTTCGAGACGGCGACAATCTCGGCATCGGGATTCTTTTTCAGCGCGGACAAATGCCGGGTCCGAACGATATTGCCCGCACCGACGATTCCGATTCGCAGTTTGCCGTTATTTTTTTGTGCCATGTTTCAAATACAGATGTCGATCTTGCACTGCGCCTAACGATTGCGCGAGTCAAGTTTTGACCTTTATATGGATTTTCTGTTGAACAACTCCGAAAGGCTTCGCGAGTAAATCGCTTGACATTCAAGCCACGCGCGGCACCTTTTGCGCCCCCATTTCTTCACCATGTCGAAAGTTTGCACCATCACCGGCTCGAGACCCATGCGCGGCAGCATCATTCGCCGCCGCGGTATGGCCAAGAAGAAGGGCGGCGTCGGCCGGCACGTGACCAAAATGGTGCCGCGTCTGTTCGCGCCGAACCTGCACCAGCACCGGATCTGGGTGCCGGAGCTGAAGAAATTCGTGCGCGTGCGCGTGACCGCGCGTGGGCTGAAGACGATCAACAAAAACGGCGCTTACAAAGCGCTGAAAAAAGCCGGCGCGATCTAGGTCCAAGCCGGACTGGGTGCGAGCCGCAGGGGCACTTTAACTGCCGCCGATCTCCGTTTCTTCAGTTGTAGAGGCGCTTGTGCTAAGCGCCTGTTTTTCTGGTTCGGCGGTTGACACAACTGCCGCTACAACATCTGTCGCCGGAGTTTCTGCGGCCGATACGGTCGCCTCTACAGTTTCTTTTGCTTTCGCTTTCGCGCGCGGTAGATCGAGCGAGCCGTCATTGAACTCGATCACGTAGCCTTCGCTGATCAGCCAGCGGAGATCGGACGCGAGCGCCATTTTCACGCGCTCCGCTTCGTCAGCCGTAAGATCGACAATCGACTTGTCGGCCAGTTCTTTCCGGCCAATTCGCGGCGAGGTCCCGATCGCCTCCAGAATTGCCCGGATTTGTGGTGAAACTCCTGTTTCATCGTGCTTAAACGCGCGCGGATAAATCGAGGAGACAAAGAGCATCCCGCGCCGATGCCGAAAGACATGAAGACCAACTTCACGAAAGTGCGCGGCAAGCTCCTGCATCATCGGCGACGGCGAGCGCGTCTCATGCGTCCATTCGCTCTCGATCAGCCGGTTCAGCACGCGATCGTGCAACCGCCGGCTGGCGGGACCGTTGATGACTAATTCCGAAACCGGGCGAACGAGGCCGGGTAAATAATTTTGCTGAAAGTGCCGCTCCGTTTCCGTCGCCGACGAAAATGTCGTCGGCGTTTCCTCGCGCAACGTCGAGAACGTCGTCACCTTGCGCGCGTCTTCCTTCCATTTCTCGATCTCCGCCGGGTCGGTCACGATTTGGATTTGGCGCTGGTAATCGGCAAAACTCATTCGTCGGCTGAACCGCTGTTCGTACAAATTGCGCAGGCGGCGCTGATAATCGTGATGATTGGTCGGGCCCAGGAGTGCCCCACTCAGTTTGCAGCGGGCGATGTTGGTAAAATTTCCTTTGATCGGCTCGGTCTCGGTGATGTCGATCTTGTAAAAGTCCGCTTGCGCAAAACGAAATGCGTTGCGATCGAGAAATTGTCGATCAACCGAGACCGCGCCGTTTTCGCCAAGCTGAAAAAGCGGCGACTCGGGCGGCGCGGTTAATTGAACATCGTGACGGGTCGCTTTTTCCAGAAAGAGCCGCGCGAGCGCAAATAACGAATACGCGACCGAGCCGGATTTAATTTGCGCGACAACGTTCTCGAAAGCAGACACGCGCGGCAAGAATTTGACCGCGATTGGCGGCAACGGCCGCTCGACTGGTAGATGCCGATCTTTACGATGTCGATCTTGCCGACTGCGCTCCGGCTTCCTTGGGCCGAATCTATCTCGCGGCGGCCGATCACGTCCAACCCTCTGCTTTTCTGACTTCGACGTTGGGCGTTGGAAGTTGGACGTTGGACGTTTTCTTTTCTGATCGCGCTCGTCGCGACGGCCGCGTCCACGGCGCTCGCGCTGATCTTCTCCTTGATGTTGGGCGTAGCGTTCAGTCGGCGCGGGCTCATTCACCCACGCCGGAAGCATTTTCAGGTCGACCAATTCGTCGAGTTCGACAGGCGCGTCAGCCACGAGTGTGTTCTACCCCAAGCCGACAATAAAACCAGCGTGTTGTCGAATCTGGTCGCGCAATTTTGGGCAATTCTTTTACTTGCGGTGCGGCAGTGCGTGGGGTAAGCGTTGCGCTCCAACCCAAAAATTTTTTATGGCTGAGAAAACGATCGAGGAAAAGGTCAAGGACATCATCGTCGAGCAGCTCGGAGTAAATCCTGAGCAGGTCACGCCTCAGGCGTCATTTATCGAGGACTTGGGCGCCGATTCGCTCGATATAGTGGAACTGGTGATGGCGTTCGAAGAAGAATTTTCAGTGGAAGTGCCGGACGAAGACGCTGAGAAATTGCAGACCGTCGGCGACGTCATCAACTACATCAAAGAACGCGCCAAATCACAGGGCGGCAGCGCAGCGAGCGGCGGCGCGAGCTAACGATTTATTGGAGGGACGCGCTCTGTCGCGTCCATAATGGGACGACACAGAGGTCGTCTCTCCAGATTCTTTCCCGGTTGCGCGAGCGCGCAACGCGCCCAGACTAACGACAATGGATTTCGGCCTCCTGCAAAAACCATTGTTCCATGTCTTTGGTCACGATGTGTCGTTTCTCGGCATCATCGCGTTCGTCATTTGGTTTTCGGTTGGCCTGTTCGCGGCCCGCGCGCTGCAAAGCGAGGTCGTCCGGCGTTTTTTCAGCCGCTTCAAGATCGACGTCAACCTGATCGCGATCCTGACCACGATCCTGAGCGTGGCCGCACTTGCGTTTTTTACAGTAAGCGCAGTCAACGCCGCCGGCGTGCCGTTGTCCTGGAATGCGCCGTTACCAGGCGTCACTCTGAGCCTCTTTCAAATTTTCCTGCTCATCGCGCTGCTGATCGCGGTTTTCTGGATTTCATCACGAACGAAACGCTTTCTATTCAATCGATTTCTCGCGAAAAGCGGACTCGATCGTTCGTTGCAATACGCGATCGCGCAGATTGTCAGCAATGTCGTCCTCATCGTCGGCATTTTTATTGTTCTCGATAATGCCGGGATTCATCTCGGGGCGCTGACAGTTTTTGCCGGCGCGGTCGGCGTTGGCGTCGGTTTCGGTCTGCAAAACATCGCGAGCAATTTTATCAGCGGTCTCGTCATTCTGGCCGAACGGCCGATCACAGTTGGCGACCGCGTGGAGGTAGCGGGGATCGCCGGCCAAGTGCAGCACATTCGCGCTCGCAGCACGGTGATCGTGACTAACGACAACATCACCATGGTCGTCCCGAATACGAAATTCATCGACTCACCGGTGACGAACTGGACTTATGGCGATCCGCGGGTGCGTTTTCGTTTGCCGGTGGGCGTAGCCTACGGCAGCGACGTGAACAAGGTGCGCGAAGCGTTACTCGCCGCCGCCAACGAAAATCAGAACACCCTGAAAGATCCCGCGCCGAGCGTTTTCCTGGAAAAATTTGGAGAGAACTCCATTGATTTTGAGTTGGTGGTTTGGAGCAGCGAGATGAGTTATCGACCACGCCGTTATCGGAGCGACCTCAATTTCGCGATGGAGGAAAAGCTGCGCAAAGCCGGGATCGAGATCGCGTTCCCGCAACGCGATCTCCACATCCGCAGCGGTGTGCTCAAAGTGCAGAACGTCGACGCGGCGGATCGACATGGGAGATGACGTTGTCGTTCCTTTCGCTCAAGGAACGGCCAAAATCCTGACGCTTTCGCGCGTCCGAAACCTGGGGGCGTGGAAGCGCGCCTTTCAGAGCAAATGCAAAGATCACCGCTACTACGAGTTGATCGACCAAACGCTGGCGAACGATTTCGAATATCGTTACGCGTTGCTCGAGGACAGCTCGGGAAATATTCGTGCCATTCAGCCGGTCTTCTTTGTCCGTCAAAACTTAGACGAAGGAATGCGCGGAGCTTTCCGTAAAGCTGTCGATCTTGTCCGAAAAAAATTTCCACGATTTCTGACGATGCGCGTCTTGATGGTCGGCTGCGCGGCGGGCGCCGGCGAGTTAGGCGCATGCGACGCAAACGACGAGCGCTGGACTGCCGAAGCGTTAGGCGCGACGCTGCGCAAGTACGCTCGCGAGAACAACGCTTCGCTTGTTGTCCTAAAAGATTTCCCGGCCAGTTACCGCTCGACGCTGGCAGCTCTTTCCGAAAACGGATACGCGCGCGTGCCGAGCATGCCGATGACGCGGCTCGGGCTGCCCTATCAAAATTTCGACGAATACCTGCAAACACTCGGTTACGTCAGCCGCAAAAGTCTGCGCCGAAAGTTCCGGAAAACGGAACGCGCGGCCAAGATCGAAATGGAAGTCATGAACGATATTTCGCCGCACATTGACGCGATTTATCCGCTCTATCTCCAGGTGCACCAGCGCTCGCCGATGAAATTTGAGACGCTGACGAAGGATTTTTTTTGTCGTATTGCGCAAATCATGTCGGAACGGGCGCGCTTTTTCATCTGGAGAGAATCAGAGAGGATCATCGCGTTCAGTCTTTGCCTTATTTGTGGCGACACCATTTACGATGAGTGCCTCGGCCTCGATTACGATGTCGCGCTCGATCTCCATCTTTATTTTTACACGATGCGCGACGTGATCCGTTGGGCGATCGATCAAAAGTTGCGCTTCTATTGCAGCGGTCCGCTGAATTACGATCCGAAACTGCATCTCGGCCACGAACTTGCGCCGCTCGATCTTTACGTGCTGCACACGCGAGCGCTGTTGAATCCGATCTTCCACTTCGCCGTGAAATACCTCGAGCCGACGCGGCATGATCCGATTTTGAGAAAATTTCCAAACGCACATCAACTTTGATTCCTAAAATCGACATCGTGCAAAATCGACATCATGCGTGATCGGCCTTCCGGATTTGGCAACCCTTGGCTGCAGCTTGGGCTGAACATCATCTGTGTCGTTCTTTACGAATTGCTGTTGAAGACGGGCGCCAAGGCCACGGCAGATCTCTCTCAAACCTGGTCGTGGACTGGAATAACCGGCCTCGCCTCGCCGCTAATCTGGTTGGCGATTGTCGTCATTATTCTCGACCTAATGATTTGGCTCTACGTCCTAAAATATATCCCGCTCTCCATCGCGTTTCCGTTGTCTCGGGTGGTTGATGTTTTGGTCCCGATAAGCTGCTGGCTCATCCTTAAGGAAGAAATCTCCACGCTACGATGGTGCGGCATCGCCCTGGTGATTATTGGACTGGCGATCGTCGCCAGACCGGCTGCTCGCCTGGAGGAGCGTTTATGACCTGGTGGTCGCTCGTTCTTATTCTAGTCTGGCTGGCTACGTTCGTGGCTGGTCAACTTTTTTTTAAACGAGCCATGGAGTTGTCGAGCGTAACCGGATTCCACAATCGGAAGACCATCGCCTTTCTCGGCGCCGGAATCTTTTCGATGACGATCTCGTTTCTTTTGAATCTCGGTCTGCTGCAGCGTTTCGATCTTAGCTACCTCTATCCCTTTCAAGGCCTCAGCATCATCATGATCGGGCTGCTGGCGGCGGCGATTTTGAAAGAGAAATTAACGTGGCGACTAACCATCGGCACGTTGTTGATCACCGCAGGGGTCGTGCTCGTTTCAATGAGTTAGTGCTGGGCACAATCGTTCCAGCGCGGCGAAGTTAATTCTTCGAGTTTCTTGAGGTGTCGGCAAAGGCAACTGGGGATGGTCCCACTCGGAAGCGAAGCGTTGTTTCCGGCGCGCGTACTTCGGTGGCGAAAACGCGCCGCAAATGTCGCCAGCAATGATTCGGCCGTGTTCGCGCAATTTCCCGAGCGCCCATTCGAGATCGGCAACTTTGAACCGGCCACTTTCCCAATTTGTCACCGCCTCCTCCGCGCGCAGACAATCGAGATCGATCGTGACATAAACGTTTTGGCCGCGGAAATTCGCAGCGAATGCTTCGAAATTATCTCGCCAATTCTCGCGTAAGATCGCGCCGCGACGTTGTCGATCTTTGATCGGACGCTGGTCAACCCAGGGATGAACTTCAAGCCGGCCTACGCGCTCGCCGCTACGGTTGGCAAAAATATTGTGCGGCCACCAGCACTCGAAATTTCCGCAGCCCCAAATGGCGATGTGTTGGACGTGCGCGAGCTCAAGCGCACGATTGATCCAGCCGCCGCAGCCCCATTTCGGCGGACGAACATCCCAGTCCGGATGATTATCAAACGAAACGAGAACGATTGGTTCATTCAGCCGACGAAGCCAAAGCGCACTGAGATAATGGAAATCGCCCGAGCCATAGAGAATGAACGGCGCAACTTGCTGAGCGAATTCGTTGTAGAATCTCTCGACCAACGGTGGCGATGCCGAAAAACGTAATTCCGGGCCCCAATGGCGCGCATCCAGCGCCGCCAAGTTCAACGGTTCATCTCGCCACGCGTCGTCGAGATTAAGGTGCAGGGCCTGGCTCAGAGATTATTTGGGGGTGTGCGATTGGAAGCGCGTGTCGCTTTGTTTCGCGATGCGGAGATTTTCTGCGGCCTCGGTCAACGTCGGATCGATTCGCAACGCTTCCTCGTACTGGATAATGGCCTGAGAAGTTTTGCCCTCGCGAAGAAGCAAACTGCCGAGATTGCTGTGAACATCGGCGCGCTTCGGATCGAGTCGGGCAGCTTCGAGGTAATGCGCTTCAGCTTTTTGCGAATCGCCTTTGGTTAAAAGAGCCGTCGCCAACTCAGAATGTGCATCCGCCAGATTTGGATCGGCGTCCAAAGCGCGCTGATATTGTGCGATCGCGGCATCGAGCTCGCCTCGTTTATCAAGAAATGCGCCGTAGGTGTAGAACAAGCGGGCCGATTTCGGACTGAGACGGATCGCGTTTTCGTATTCGGCGCGAGCTTCGTCCGCCCGGCCAAGGCGTTCGAGAAGGTAAGCATAACCGGAACGAACTTCGCCGGTGGTGGGATCCAGCTGGATCGCGCGCTCATAATATTTCTTCGCTTCATCCAGCTTCGACTTCGACATGAAGAGCTGGCCCAAATTCGCGTAGACTTTTACGTAACCGGGATCGAACCGCAGCGCCGTTTGGTATTCCTTCTCTGCTTCGTCGAGCCGGCCGTCGTGCTGGAGTGCAGTGCCATAATTGTAATGCTGACGCGCGCCCTTGGGCAGATCGGCCACTACCCAACCTGAACGAGTAACCGCCGGCGTGGTTGCCCACATCTGGCCAATCCACATTGCACTCAAAGGAATCACAAACGCGACCGCCCATTTTGCACCGTGCAACATCCAGCCGGGCACCAAACCGCCCGAGCTGACGTCGGCCGTGCCGCCGCTAAGTCCGAGCGATTGGCGGGTCGATTTCTCGCGCACCTTCCAAATGAATCCGTCGTAATAAAAATGGAGCAGACCCGAGGCGGCCACCACACCGGTGAGAACTTTGTTCACCGTGTCCAACCCGATGTGCGAATTCAAATAACCGATCGAGCCGTAAGCAAAAACCAACCCGATGTAGAGACCAATGAGAGATCCGCTGCGGCGAAACACAAATCGCATAAATCCGCCGATGGAGCTGTCTTTCTCGACCCGGTTTCGGTTGTAAATCCAAACCAGCGACAAGTATTGCACGTCGTGAAAAACTTCGAACAACGCGATTCCTGCGAGGATGTTTACCACGCCGTTGTTGCAGTACCACCAAAACGCAATGCTGGTGACAAGGAGCGCGAGCTTGACCGGGTTTTGCCGTTTTCCCGCAATCCACATCCAGACGAAATTGGCGACTGCGATGACGGAGACCGCAATCGCCGCCGCGAGTAATCCCTGTTGCAGAAGACGGATCGTCGTCGGTGAAATAAACGGCACACCGCTGGCGTAAAAGCCTTCCAACGCATCCGTCATGCGCGGGGGCGAAAGGACAATGGCCGTTGCGAACCAGATGCCGCAGGCTGCAAAATCAAGCCGGCGCGTCAGCGTTTCGAACGATCCAGTTTTCGCGTCGTAAATGCGGCAGAACCCATAGGTCTGCATCATTCCATGCCACACGCCCCATAGGAAAACGATCAGGACGATGCCTTTGGAGTCCCACCAATAGAATGTGACGCAGGTACCGAGCAGAAAAATTGGCGCGATGACAAAGCGCCAGCGAAAACGATCGAACAACGCGCGATCGCCATAAGCGCGGATCATCCCCGGCAAGTGATGGCCCATTGCGCCAAACGCCGCGACGAAAAGATAAATCTCCTGCGCGCTCCAGCGCGCCTGAGCGATCGCGAACATCGGAACGAGCAGAAGCGGTGTCCCGACGTAAAGAATCAGGTCGCGCCAGCTGTCCAGAATCCAGACATTGCGCTTCGGCACGGTTGTCGGGACCGGCGGCACAGTTTGCGGACGCGAGAATGCGGAGACGTGCTGCATGGGCTGCGGGGGTTCTATTTTCCGCAAACTGACGGGAAAATCAATCCCCGGCTATGACCTACGCGATCGCAAGATCGATCCGCCAAAGGACGGATTCGGCGTGGTCAACATCTTCCATGCGCGCGCTTTCCCCGTTCCACGCGAAAATAAGAGGACACCTGTGAATCATACCCAAACTGAAAAACTAAAAGAGCACGAAAAGGAACGAGACTTCTTATGCGTGGTGAGCGACGCCTTTCGCGTCTTCGCCCGCCGCTCCTCCATCATGCTCGGAAGCGCGTGGGCGTTTGCCGGAGCCATGCTCGTGATCCTGGTCTGGCTTCTCACCGGTCCAACATTTCATTTTTCCGATACCTGGCAGCTGATCATCAACACCGGAACTACCATCGTTACCTTCCTGATGGTGTTTCTGATTCAAAACACGCAGAACCGCGACGCCAAGGCGATGCATCTGAAACTCGACGAAATCATTCGCGCCCTGAAGAAGGCGCGAAACGAACTCGTGGATCTGGAAGATCTCTCCGACGAAGAATTGCAGAAAATAGAAGAGCAATTCAAACAAGTGCGAAAAAAAGCCGAACGCGACGGTACTCAACCGTCCCGCCATGCTGAGCCGACCGGATTGCGCTGAGCTTCTGCGTCAATCATCTGCTTTTCGCGCGACGCCAGTCCGCAGAAAGATTTTGCCGCTCGGGCAAAGACGAAACACCTCGCAGTTCGCGCAATCGGGTTTGCGCGCGAAACAGCGGCGACGCCCATGCCAGATCAACCAATGGCTCCAGTTCGTCCAATGCTCTTTCGGCACCAGCTTCATTAAATCGCGCTCGATCTTTTCCGGGTCTTTGTGTTTCGTTAGGCTAAGCCGCTGCGACAAACGGATCACGTGTGTGTCGACCACGATCCCTTCGTTTATGCCGAACGCGTTTCCCAAAACAACATTTGCCGTTTTCCGACCGACCCCCGGCAGTTCGCGCAGCTTTTCCATCGAATCAGGAACTTTTCCGCCGAACTTCTTCGCGATCGTCGATGTGGCGGCGCGAATGCTCTTGGTCTTGTTGCGGAAGAATCCGGTCGATTTGATCGCGTTCTCCAGCTCAGTTTGCGGCGCCTCCGCGTAATCTTTTGCGCTCCGATATTTCTTGAACAACGCCGGCGTGACCATGTTCACACGTTTGTCGGTGCATTGTGCCGACAGAATCGTCGCGATCAGCAGCTCTAGAGGATTCCTGAAATTCAGCTCGGTGTGCGCGTTTGGGTACACCGTTGGCCAAACCGTGATCAATTTTTTTACCCGCTCACGCGCATTCATTGGCTTTTGCTTTGCGTTGTCATTCCGAGCGAAGCGAGAAATCTCCCACTCGAAGTGCGCGACACACAAGCGTAATTAGCGTGATCAATCAGCTGATGAGAGATCCTTCACTTCGTTCAGGATGACCCGCTAAGCCTGCTCCGCGTAACGCTCGAGTTTCTGCGCGAGCTCCGGCGGAACGTGCGCGACGATCAGCGCCCCTTCGCCTTCGTAACGTAGCTCCAGCACGTGACCAACCCGATGAATCTCGGCGATGAGCGCTGATTCGCTCGCCGGAATGCGGAAACGCGACCGCAATCGCCAGGCGCTCAGCGTGTCCTGCAAGGCTTGCACAAGTTTGTTCAGGCCTTCGCCAGTCCGCGCAGAGATCGCTACGCTGCCTGGAAATCTTTTCACATAAGTCTCGGCCAGCTCACGATTTTGCAGATTATCGATCTTGTTGAAGACGATGAGCGTCTGTTTACCAAACGCGTCGAGTTCCTTGATCACGCCCTCGACCGCTTCCATCTGATCGTCCACGCGCGGATGACTGAGATCGACGATGTGAATGAGCAGATCGGCTTCGCTCACTTCTTCCAGCGTCGCTTTGAACGATTCGATCAAAGTGTGCGGCAGTTTTCGCAAGAATCCAACCGTGTCGGTCAGCAACACCCGCTGTTTGTTAGGCAAAACAAAACTGCGTGTGGTCGGGTCGAGTGTGGCGAAAAGTCTGTTCTCGGCCACAACATCCGCGCCGGTCAGCAAATTCAGCAGCGTCGATTTGCCGGCATTGGTGTAACCGACGACGGCCGCGACCGGCCATTGATGTCGCTTGCGTCCTTGCCGCTGGACCGCGCGCGTTTTGCGGACCGCTTCGAGTTCGCGCTCCAGTCGCGCGATCCGTTCTTGCACGCGACGACGGTCCACTTCCAACTGCGTTTCACCCGGACCTCTCGTGCCAATTCCGCCGGTTTGCCGCGACAGGTGATCCCACATCCGCGTCAATCGCGGCAGCAGATATTGCAATTGAGCCAGCTCAATCTGCAATCGGCCTTCGCGACTGCGCGCGCGCTGGGCAAAAATGTCGAGAATCAGTTGGGTGCGATCGAGCACTTTGCGCGCAAGTAAGTTCTCCAGATTGCGCCCCTGCGCCGGCGAAAGTTCGTCGTCAAAAATAACCGAGGTGACTTGTCGATCTTGGAGCGAATGCTTGATCGATTCGGCTTTGCCTTTGCCGATGTAGTACGGCGCGGTCGGCTTTTGTAATTTCTGGGTGACGGTATCGACCACTTCGGCGCCGGCGGAATTCGCCAGTTCCGCCAATTCTTCGAGCGAATCCTGCAGGTCCCATTTCGAGACGCCTTGTTTCTCGAGACCGATTAAGAGAGCGCGCTCGTGAGTTTTTTTCGGACGTGTTTCAATCATTCCCTTGCGCTACCCCGAAAGATTTCGCGAGTTGCGAAATCTCTTTCACAGCTTCGTTCCGACTTAGAAGCGATAAATTCAGCGATTGAAAATTAGTTTGTCGCCTAAACCAGGTCAACTGCCTTTTGGCGTAACGGCGTGTCGCTTGCTGAATAGCGGCCACACATTGTAAGATCGACATCTTCCCGTCGAGCAACTGGCGGATCTCGCGCAGCCCGATCATTTTCGACGCCGTTTCGCTCATGGCGCCGGCCGCGCGCACTTCTTCGATTACGCCGCCATCAAACATCGCTTCGACGCGGCGATTGATTCGCTCGTAAAGATCATCCCGGTCCCTAAAAACGAAAACACCGTGCGCTGGAACATTCCCTGCCCAGTCAGTACGCTGCGCCGAGGCGGGCCTTCCGCTAAGCAGGCAAATCTCCAACGCGCGGATGACACGTTGTCGATTCTTCATGTCGATTTTGCGTGCGCTTTCCGGATCAAGATCGACCAGCCGACGCCGCAATTGATCGATGCTCAATTTACTTAACTTTGCGCGCGTCTTCGGATCGGATCCGGGGCCAGCCGACAATCCGTGGGTCAAAGCTTTGACGTAAAGTCCGCTGCCACCGATAACGATTGTGAGTTTCCCCCGCGATTGGATTTCTGCGATTGCTTCCAGCGCAAGCCTTCGAAATTTTGCCGCGTTCATTTCTTCCAAGATCGACATCGCGCGGATGAGATGATGCGGCGCTTTCGCCAACGTTGCGGCGTCCGGCTTTGCCGTCAGTAAATCGAGGCCGCGGTAAATTTGAAACGCGTCCGCGCTGATGACTTCGGCGTCGATCTCTGACGCAACATCAGCTGCGATCTCCGACTTTCCCGTTGCCGTTGGACCGACAATGAAAAAGACGCCGCGCATAAAAAACAAATCGGGAGACGCGCGCTTCAATCAGCGCCACGTCTCCCGACTAAAATCACAGGCTGCGATTAATCGTGCGAGTGTTCGCTCGATTTCGCGCCACTGACCACGAGCTTGCGACCGAGGAATTCCTTGTCGTGCAATTCGTCGACGGCTCGCTTGGCCTCCTCGATTGTCTGCATTTGCACAAAGGCGAAGCCTTTCGAGCGCTGGTTGTGGCGATAGCTCACGACTTCAGCGTTTTGGACGTGGCCGACGCCGTTGAAAAGCTCGAAGAGATCGCTCTCGGTCGCGTCGAACGACAAATTGCCGACGTAAAGACGCGGCGAAGTAACTTCGACTGGTTCAGGTTTACGCGCCGGCCGCGATTGCTGCGGCTGTTGTTGTTGTTGTTGCTGCTGCTGACCGTTGCGCGATTGCGTCGCTGGTTTTCTCGCGGCTCCGCCGTTTCCAAAAAATGCGGCGATGCGTTGCCAGAATGTTTTCTGCTTCGGAGCCGGCGCGCGCTGCTCTTGAAAACGCCCGCGACCGCCCCTTCGTCGAGAACGACCGCGCCCGTGGCGCTGGCGTCTCCCCGGTTGATAAGAGTTCATGTTGATCCTCAATATTGACCCAATTGTTTTGTGGGCGGAGCGCATCCAACGATGCACGGTCCGTGGCGCGCGAACCCCGAGAGGTCCACAAATTGCAAACAGTCTGCGACGCCGCCGGAAACTCCGCCTCGTCATGCCGAAAATAGACTCGTCTTGAGATGCAACCCGCCGTGGTCAGCCAATCAAATCGCGAAGATGAGAAACCTCGCTTCATACTTTTAGCCTCGCTTGAAAACGGATGCTCGGAGGATCGAATTAGATTCCCGACATCTACGGGGCGATTATCGCCCGCTCGTCTCGCGATTGCAAGTGGAACAAAATGTCGATCCTAATGGCGAATCCAGGCGTCCCGCAAAGAATAGGCACGTGACTTCAGATATTCGCGGAGTCGCTCTCCGTGAATTGGCTTTGTAAAATGGCGTAACCAGCGAGCAGCTAGCCGCGGCTCGTATCCGAACTCCGGCATCAAGTCGCGGCAGTGCCATTCCGCCCAGCCGATCTCGTCTTCGGACAACTCCCGCTCCCAGCGCGACGCAGGTTCGGCCGTTACTCTTGAAAATGCAATTTGCGCGGCCGAATTGCCGGCCCACGGCTGGCCAATCTTCGTCGGCTTCAAAAGGACATCGGGATCGAAAGTGATCTCGAGATAATCGCAAACGTTTTTCATCACAGCTACCGGCTCGCCCAGCAGCTGCTCGAACTGGACGAACAACCCTTCAACGTCTCCGCTGCGCACACGCCGCGCCAACTTTGCGGCCACGCGCCAATGCGCGATCACATAATAAGCCGAGAAGCGCTTCGTCTGGCGCGTTTTTTCCAGCGCGATTTGCGTCGCGAGAATCGCCCGCGGATCGCGCAATGTAACCAGCAACTTTGCCTGCGGAAACCGAACGACGATTTCATCGACATGATTTCGATTGGCGGGCGTCTTCTCGATCCAACGTTTAATGCGATCGAGCGGTATATCGATTGTTGCGGCGTAAGATTCGGCCATGAGCGCGAGCAAATCGCGCTTTGCATTTGCCCGATCAAAAGCAGTGCGCTCGAATGTTTCGAGAAATTTTTGCTGCGGAAAATTTGTATATTCGTGTTCGCGCCATTTCGCTTCGCCACCGAATAGCACCCGCGAAAAAGATTCCTTAGTCAGGTAATCAAACTGCGCACGCCGGCCGGCATCGCGATATTTCGTCAGCACCGTCGGGAAGTAGGCGGTCTCTTGCGGCAACACGAGAAGCTCGCGATGGCTGTCGAGCAACGCGGCCAGCAGCGTCGTACCCGATTTCGCCTGGCCGGCGATGAAGCAAGCTCGCTGATCAAACGGAAGAATTTGCATCGACAGTGTCATTCTGCGACCTCGTGGCGAGTTCTTCAATCACCCAACGTTGTCATTCCGAGCGGAGCGAGGAATCTCACAGTCGAAGTTTGCGTCACACAATCCAACTAGCGTGATCAATCTGCTTTTGTGAGATCCCTCACGTTCGTTCGGGATGACAGCAGTGTCATTTCGCGGCGCGCGATTTCAGAAACCAATCAATAAAGCGCGGCAAGCCATCTTCAAATCTCGTTTTCGGATTGTAATTAAGAAATTTTCGCGCTTTGGAAATATCGGCGCAGGTCAACGGCATGTCGCCCGGTTGTTCCGGCAATCGATTGATCTTTGCTTTCTTACCAAGCGCTTTCTCAATCGCGGCGATTAGGCCTTTAAGCTGAATCGTTTCGCTCTCGCCCAGATTGAAAACGTCGAACATCGGCCCGTCGTATTTCAGCGCGGCCATTGTGCCCTGGATGATGTCGTCGATGTAAGTGTAATCGCGGCGCGTCGTTCCGTCACCGAACTGGTCGATCGGTTGCCCAGCGTGAATTCTTCTGGTGAACTGATGGATGGCGAGGTCGGGACGTTGGCCTGCGCCGTAAACGGTGAAGTAGCGGAGCGCGACGATCCGCAGTTTGTAGAGATGCGAATAGGTCGAACAGAGAAACTCGCCACCGATTTTCGTGGCCGCGTACGGGCTCAAGGTTTGAGTGAGATGCTCTTCTTCCGAAAACGGAACTTTCTTGGCCGCTCCGTAAACCGACGAGCTCGACGCGAAGATGAATCGCTGCACTCCGCTGGTTCGTGCTCCTTCGAGCAAATGCAGCGTGCCGGCGACATTCGTGTCGTAGTAAAGCTGCGGTTGTTGAATCGATGGACGAACTCCGGCGCGGGCGGCCAAATGGGCGACCGCATTGAATTTTTCTCGCCTGAATACCTCCGTGACTTTCTCGCCATTCCGAAGATCGACATCGTGAACCGCGATCTGGTTTGCGACGGCCGCAATGTTGTCGCGCTTGATTTGCGGATCATAAAAATCATTAAAATCGTCGAGGATGGCGACGTCATGTCCGTCAGCCAGTAGTTTTTCGACCAGATGGGAGCCGATGAATCCAGCACCGCCGGTCACGAGAATTTTCATTGGCCCTTAAGATTAGCCACAGATGAACACAGATCGACACAGATTTCAGAGTTGCGGTTGCTTCCGTTCTTATCTGTGTTTCATCCGTGTTAATCTGTGGCTGGAATGAGGCTGGCACTATCGATCTTGCTCGTGTTTGTCATTTCGTTTGTCGTCACAATTGCGTGGAAGCTTGGTCCCGAATTAAGACGGCCGAAATATGTCGATCCTGCATTTCGGATTCCGTCGCCGCTTGAATTGGCTTCAATCCCGACGGCGACGCATTTTGATTTCCCGCTCGGGAACGAGAATGGTGCGATGGCCTACAACGCCCAGCATTTCACCGAGAACCATCATCTCGGCGATGACTTGAACGGAATTGGCGGCGAAAACAGCGATCTCGGCGATCCGATCTACGCGATCGCTGACGGACGCGTGCTGCTCGCGCGCGACGGTGGCCCTGGCTGGGGCAACATTGTCATTTTGCTCCATGCGTATCTCGAAAACGGCGAACGGAAATATGTGCAGTCGTATTACGGGCATGTGCAAGACATGCTCGTTCATCCCGGCGACCTCGTGAAACGCGGCCAGCAAATCGCGACTGTCGGGACAGCGAACGGCCGCTATTTTGCCCATCTCCATTTTGAAATGCGCGAATTCCTCACCCCGTTCATCGGCCCGGGTTACCGCACAGACACGCGCGGCTGGCTCGATCCGACCAAATTCATCGAGGCGCATCGCTGAAATCTTTTGTCATGTCGACCGAAGTGGAGACATCTCTTATTATTTCTGAGATCGCGGCGCGTGATTCGGAAGGCCATGGCTGACCAGAAATATCTAGAGATTCCTCGACTCCGCTCGGAATGACAGAAGTGAAGATCGACAACATTCGCGGAACCATTTTGTTGATCCTTGCGATTGCCGTGACCTTTGGAATTGAGATCGCCACGAACAGCATTGGAAACGACGCGGCGCTGTTAAAACTCGGCGCGTTGCCGGACAACGGCCAATTGCACGGCGAATTCTGGCGCACCGCTACCTATTCGTTTCTCCATTTTAATTGGCTGCACCTCCTTCTGAATGTCGGATTGCTGTTTTGGATCAGTCGAATTGTTGAGCAACAAATCGGTACGGGGCAAGGCGCACTGATCTACTTTGTCAGCGTGCTCTGCTCGGCTGCCGTAATTCTACTGGTGCACAGTTGGCATCCGAAAGAAGGCGCCACGGTCGGTGCGTCCGGCGGGGTCTTCGGTTTGTTAGGCGCAGCATTGATAATTTCCTATCGGCAAAATGCATATGATCGATTGCGAATCCGGGTTTGGGCTGTGCTAGTCGCTGGCTTCGCGGTCTCGCTGCTTCCCGATATCAGTATGGCCGGTCACATTGGTGGAATCATTGGCGGAGTACCGTTGGCGTTGCTCGTGAAAGCGCGAAGAACATGAAACTCGACGGTTGTAACGGGTTAATCACCGGTGCTTCGGCCGGAATCGGGCGCGAGTTTGCGCAGCAATTGGCGGATCGTGTGCGATCGCTCGTGCTCATCGCACGACGCGAGCAACGATTGAACGAGTTGCGCGATGAACTGCGAAATCGCAACGCGAAGTTGAATGTTCATGTCCGCGTTGTCGATCTTTGCGACAAATCGCAAATCGATCAGCTAGTTCGGTGGCTCGAGGAGAACAAAATCGAGATCGACTTCTTGATCAACAACGCCGGGCTCGGTGACTATGGGTCGTTTGCCACGAGCAATCCGGAGCGAGACGATCAGATACTTGAAGTAAACATCGTCGCGCTCACATCGCTCACTCGCCGTTTGCTTCCGCAAATGGTCGCAAGAAAACGCGGTACGATTTTGAATGTGAGCTCATCTGCCGGTTTTCTCCCGATCCCCGGAATGGCTGTTTACGCAGCGAGCAAAGCATACGTAAACAGTTTCTCCGAAGCGTTGCGTGCGGAGCTTCTCGGCACAGGGATCAGCGTGATCGCGCTTTGCCCGGGTCCCGTCCATACTGAATTCGGGGACGTCGCCAAGCGTCCTGGTGGTCAACCCGAGCGCGGTCCCGAATTCGTCTATGTTTCAGTAGAGAAAACAGCGCGCAACGCGCTCGCCGCGGTCGAAGCCGATCGTCCACTGCTCATTCCCGGCTTGTTCATGAAACTCGGGATGTTTCTCGTCCGCATCACGCCGATGTCGATCTTGCGACTCGCGTGGCGGCTCGGGGCAAAGCGAAGTTAATCGCAAACAAAAACGGCGGTCGAATGAGACCGCCGCTTTGAATTATCTCTGGATTCTGCCGATGAGGACATCGGCAGATACAATGCTATGAGGATTTGTATTTGACCGAGCAGCCGTACGGTTTGGTTTGCGCGTTGGAAACCGGTTTGCCGGCGAGTGATTCGTCGAGCGCGGCTTTGACGTAGTTGGTTGAGCTCGGAATGTCGGCCGGATTGGGCGATGCTTTGCTGTCGATGGCGCCTTCGTAAACAATTTTGCCTTCGGGACTAATCACGACCATGTCGGGCGTGTTTTTGGCGCCGTAAAGTTTGGCCACATTGCTTTCAGGATCAAGAAGGAGCGCGGTCTGCTTCGTTTTCCATGATGCCATGACTTTCTGAGCTTGCTCGGGCGTGAGATTGCCCTCGGTGCCGGGCGCGTTGGAATCGATTGTCAGCCAGACGACGCCTTTACCGGTGTATTCCCGCTGCAGTTTTTGCATGTTATCGCTGCCGTAATGTTTTTTCACGAACGGGCATTCCGGATTGAACCATTCGAGCACGACGTATTTGCCTTTGTATTCGGAAAGCGAATGCGTTTTGCCGTTGGCATCCGGAGCTGAGAACTCGGGCGCGGCGCTGCCGACCGGTGGAACATCGGCCGCGTAAAGCGCGCTGCCGATGAATGCGGCGATCGCGGTGAGAAGTAGTTTGGTTTTCATAACTTATTGTGAAGCGACTGCTGGTGTGATGGTTTCTAGTTTGTCGAGTAAGATACTTTTGGTGAGCAATTCCGGAAAAACAATCGGCTCTTCCGATTTGCCCGGATAAAGCACGTATAATGGGACACCTGGCCGGCCAAATTGTTGAAGCAATTTCGTGATAACCGGGTCGCCGTTAGTCCAATCGGCTTTCAATTTAACAACGCCGTGGCGCTGGAATGCTTCGCGGACCGCCCCACTCTCAAGCACGCTTTTCTCGTTAAACTTACAGGTCAAGCACCAGGCCGCCGTAAAATCGATAAAAACGGCACGACCCTGATCGCGCTCGCTTTGCAGACGCTCGGGCGTGAAGGGTTGCCAATCGCCGGGCGCATTTGATGCCGCGGGGTCAATCTTCGACGAGTAAAATTTGTCGCCGATGAAATAAAAACCGCTCGCAGCGACGAGCGCGAGCATGATCACGACTGAGATCGTTTGCTTCGTCGCGGATGCAGTCGGCACAATGAAAGCGCCTTTCATCCAACAGGCGATCGCGACGATGAGCAAAAAGCAGCTCGCCCAAATCGCGCCGTCGAGACCGCGCTGGGCGCCGAGGACATAGAGCAGGAAGAGCAGCGTCGCGAGCAGAAGGAATCCCATGAACTGTTTTACGTGCACCATCCACGGCCCGGGGGGCGGAAGAAATCGGAGCCAAGCTGGTTGCGCGCTGAGCAGAAAATACGGTGCGCTCATTCCGGCAGCGATGGCAACGAACATCGACAAGATGACCGGCACGGATTGAGTGAATGCGAAGCCGAGCGCTGTCCCGAGAAAAGGCGCGGTGCAGGGCGTCGCCAGGACAGTCGCGAACACGCCTTGAAAAAATGAACCGAGATTGTCTTTGCGCTCTGAACTCGCGAGCAAGCCGCGGGTCATGCTTTGTGGCAGCGAAATCTCGAAGACGCCGAAAAGATTCAGCGCGAAGACGAGGACGATCACACTCAGACCAAGAACAAAATAGGCGTTGGTGAATTGAAACCCGCCCCAGGTCACATCGCGGCCGCCGGCTTTGAGCGCGATCAGCAGCAACGCAAGCGCGAGGAACCATGCGAAAATTCCGGCGGTAAAAGCCAGCCCGCTCCGGAAAATTTTTTGCCGGCTTTGTCCCGCTTGTTGAATAAAGCCGAAAATCTTGAGCGAGATCACCGGCAGAACGCATGGCATCAGATTCAAAATGAATCCGCCGACAAAGCCAAAGAGCAGGAACGTGACGATCCCGCGTGAAGGTTGCGCCGCTTGGGCAACAGCGATCGCCGGCGTTCCCAGTTGCCAGGCAGCGCGATCGTTGCCGTTGGGAAATTTCGAAAAGACAACCAACCCCGGCATCGCGGATAGATTCTTGTCGGGCGATTCAATCGGGATCCGAAAAACAATTTCGTTCGCCTTGCGCGATTCGACGCTGGGATGACCGACAATCGTGTTGCCTTGGGGCAGCGGATAAAAATCGACGATCGGATAATTCGCCAGATCCTCGTTCACGATTTTCAGGCGAAGCTCGGGATCGACGCGGCTCCAGGTTGCGTCCGCAGTTTTTGCACCCGGAAAATTTTGCGGAAGCAAGCGGCGGTAGCGCGCG
>Ga0209217_1000046_pt1 | contig 23670 bp, 21 predicted proteins | sample JacPinW_OM3H0_M2_FD_187957 | JGI IMG/M metagenome (GOLD analysis project Ga0209217, IMG submission 187957) | Forest soil microbial communities from Algoma, Ontario, Canada - Jack Pine, Ontario site 1_JW_OM3H0_M2 (SPAdes) (version 2) | ecosystem: Environmental > Terrestrial > Soil > Boreal...
GTGCCGCGAATTTGTCGCGTCAGCTCGGAGACGGTGAGAACCTTAGTTGATGTCTGAAAGAAATCCGCAGTTAGTTCCATTTTCCCAGATTAAATTAACCACTGAGAGCGCAGAGGACGCAGAGTTTATTTTGTTCCGTTCTCCGTGTGCTCTGTGAACTCTGCGGTGAAATTAGAGCAGCTCTCCCTGCATTCCGGCCGGCGGTTTTAGCCCAAGCTTTTTGTAAGCGTTGGCGGTCGCGACGCGACCTTGCGGCGTGCGCTTGATGTAGCCCTCCATAATCAAATAAGGCTCGTTCACTTCCTCGAGCGTTCCGGCTTCTTCGCCAATCGCGACCGCGAGCGAATTCAGTCCGACTGGGCCGCCGTTGAATTTGTGAATTAACGTCTCGATGATGCGCTTGTCCCACTGGTCGAAGCCGTCGCGGTCGATCTCAAGCATGGCTAGCGCTTTATCCGCCAGCTCGCCGGTAATCTTTCCCTGCGCTTTGACCTGGACGTAATCGCGCACCCACCGGAGCAGGTTATTCGCGGTGCGCGGCGTCCCCCGCGCGCGCGCGGCGATCTCGACCGCGCCGGCCGCATCGATTTCCACCCCGAGGAGACGCGCACTGCGCATGATGATCTTCTGCATTTCGTCGGCGGCGTAATAATCGAGGCGCGCCGTCATCCCGAACCTGGAACGCAGCGGCGCGCTCACCATGCCGGCGCGCGTGGTCGCGCCGACCAGCGTAAATTTCGGCAGTTGCAGTCGCAGACTGCGCGCTTGCGGACCTTGATCGATGATGATGTCGAGCCGGTAATCCTCCATCGCCGGGTAAAGATATTCTTCGATCGTCGGTTGGAGCCGATGGATCTCGTCGATGAAAAGAACGTCGCCTTTTTCCAGGCTGGTGAGCAACCCCGCCAGCTCGCCCGCTTTTTCGATGACCGGCCCGCTCGTGTTTTTAACATTTACGCCCATCGCATTCGCGATGATGTAAGCGAGCGTGGTTTTGCCGAGGCCGGATGGACCGCTCAGCAAAATGTGTTCGAGCACATCCTTGCGCTTCTTGGCCGCTTCCACCATTAGCTCGAGTCGCTCCCGGACTTTCACCTGCCCGGTGAACTCACTGAACATCGGCGGCCGCAGCGAGATCTCGAAGGCGGCGTCTGGTTCCGGCGGTTTCATTAAAATGAGTTCGTTAGGCTGGCCCGCAAATCATGTTCGTTACGGCGCGCTGAATCCTGGCAACAATAATCGTCCGCCAAATACGCTGAACGACACCAAATTCAAAGGCGGATCGCTTGATTGAAGCAAAATTCCTTGGCGTCATTTCGCGTGTTTGGCGGTTCATTCCAAATTCTTGGTGAGCACGAGCTCGGTCCCTCGCGGTTTCAAAATGTAATCGACCTTATCGAACGCGTTGCGAATTAAATGCAAGCCGAGACCGCCGGGCTTCACTTGATTGTCCGCGCGTCCGCGCATCTGATCCGCCGGAGTTTGCTCGCCGTAATCGCGCAGTCGCATTCGCACACACGTGCTCAACGCCTCGACCGACAGCGCGATCGGTTGATCGTCGCGCAAATCGTAAGCGTAACGAATCACGTTGGTGCACGCTTCATCAACCCCGAGCACCATTAGCGTCCGTTGTTTTTCCGAGAAAGGATGACTGGAAAGAAACTTTCGCAAGAAGTTCCGCATTAACGCGAGGTTCGCGGTGTGGCTGGTGAACTCGAGTTTCCCTTTCTTCATTGGCCAAACCAAACGCGAGCACAGCTCGGCGCTCAATCAAGTGCGGATCCGAAACCGATTGGACATTGCGCGAAAGCGGTTGTTCAGTCTCGCACATGTGGAAAACGTTGGCCGCACTCGTGCTTTTCGTCACGCCGGCTCTGGCGCAGGAGAGGTTGAGCGCTTACGACGCACTTCGTGTCGTGGGCGTGCACATCAACCGCGATGCTGTTAATCATGTCATCTCCGTCACCGGAACACACGGCGATCCGCAACCGGCAACGTGGCGAATTCTGATCGATGATCGGCGCGGCAATGGCGGGGTCCGTGAAATTCAAATCAAGAATGGGCAAGTCGCCTCGGACCGTCCCAGCTCGGTTGTGGGCTCGAGCGAAGGCGCGACCATTAAGACTTCGCGGTTGAATCTCGATTCGAGCGGTGCGTTTCAAGTGGCCAGTCATATTGCCGACAAATCCGGAACGCGCTTCGACAGCGCGAGCTACACTTTGCGAAACGATCAACGTGGCGATCCGGTCTGGATCGTGACGTTGCACGCGGTAAATGGCCAGCCCGTTGGCACAATCCACATCGGCGCTAATCGTGGAAACGTGACCCGGACCGAAGGAATGTTTGCCGGCGCGACGATGGAAGACGTGCAAACAGAGCGTGTAGTATCGCGCGAGCGTCGCCACGACGACCGCGAGGAAGGAGTCAGCGACGAAGGCGACGGCGAAGAGCACGGACCTTTGCACGGGGTGCGGCAGCGGATGCGTGGCTATTTTCAGCGCGCTCAGGATGAGGCCAGTGGCATGTTCGACCGCGTCCGCCGTTCGTTTTCCGATTACATCAATCGTTAGTCCAACAAGATCGACCATCCCGTTCCATGCCTCAGCCCCGCCCAGCATCTGAAGTGTGGCCGGAGCTGAATTACGCGGACTGGAAGGACACCTGCGCGACTTTGCACATGTGGTTGCAAATTGTCGGCAAAATCCGGCTGACCCTGACTCCATGGACCAATCATTCCTGGCACGTTACGCTTTATGTCACTTCCCGCGGCCTAACGACTTCACCGATTCCGCACGGGCCTGACACTTTCGAGATTCGTTTTGATTTCATTGATCACAAACTGCGTATTTTGAAGAGCGACGGCGGAGAGCGATCGATCGAACTGAAACCGCGGAGCGTGGCGGATTTTTACAAAGCGGTCATGGCCACTCTGGATGGGTTGGGATTGCCGGTGAAGATCGACGTGTTGCCGAACGAAATTCCCAATCCAATTCCATTCGATCGCGACGAGCAACATCGCTCTTACGATCCGGAGTATGCGAACCGGTTCTGGCGCGTTCTGGTTCAGGCTGATCGCGTGTTTAAAGAATTTCGATCGCGCTTCTGCGGCAAATGTAGCCCGGTCCATTTCTTCTGGGGCGCGCCGGATCTCGCGGTCACGCGTTTTTCTGGCCGGGTCGCGCCGAAGCATCCTGGCGGCATCCCGCATTTGCCCGACGCGATTACACGCGAAGCTTATTCGCAGGAGGTAAGCAGCCTTGGTTTCTGGCCGGGCGTCGATGCCATGCCGACGGCGATTTTTTATTCTTATGCTTATCCCGAGCCAGCCGGATTTTCGCAGGCGAAAGTAAAACCCGATGCCGCATCGTACAATGCCCAGTTCCGCGAGTTCGTCTTGCCCTACGAGGCGGTGCGGACAGCGAAATCGCCCGACGACGTCCTGCTCGAGTTCGCTCAAAGCGCTTACGACGCAGCGTCGCAGCTGGGCCACTGGGACCGTGCGGCCCTGGAGGAAAAGAAACCTTCCTTGCATTCCGCGCGGCAACATTCGTAATTTGGCACGATGAGTTCTCAATGCGCGGCCGAACAGCACGCCTGGCGCGAAGTGAAAGACGGCTGGCGACCGCTCTACGGCGACGTCGATTCGATGGGCGTCGCCGTCGAATGGCACGATTTTCGGATGGCGCGCAACTTTAACTGGGGCCGGACCTTTCATCCGCACAGTCTTGAATTTTGTTTAAACCTCGAAGGTCACGGCCAGGTTGGCGTCGGGAAAACCGAATATGCGCCCGGAAATTCGGGCTACTACGCGATCGGGGATGAACCGCTGCCGGCATCGCGACGCGCCAACGATCATCACCAATTTGTGACGCTCGAGTTTTCGCGTGCGCATTTGCAAAAGCAGTTCGTGCAAAACGAAGCCGATCTCGAACCTCAAATTCGCCGCGTGATTTTTGGCGACAAAGACGAAACGATTGTTGCGCCGACCCGTCCGATGTCGATCCAGCAGCGCGCGGTCGTGAGTAGTTTGGCCGAACCGCCGGTTTCGAAAGCGGCGCAAATTCTTTGGTATCAAAGCAAGGCGCTCGAGCTCATGGCGCATTTCCTTTTCGAACCGAAGGATCCCGAATTTTTCTGCATGCGGCAAAAAAGGGTGGCGCGCGAGCGGGTCGAGCGCGCGAAAGAATTGCTGGCGCGCAATTTGGCGAACCCGCTTACGCTCGAAGCGCTCGGGCAGGAAGTCGGCTGCAGTCCGTTTTATCTCAGCCGGATTTTTTCGCGCGAAGTGGGTCTGACCATTCCGCAGTATCTGCGGAAACTGCGGATGGAACGCGCCGCCGAATTGCTGCGAACCGGCCGTTATAATGTCACCGAAGCCGCAACCGAAGTCGGTTATTCCAGCCTGAGTCATTTCAGCAAAGCATTTTGCGAAACGATCGGCTGCTGTCCGGTGTTGTATCCGGCGGCGAAGAACGTGATCCTTGATCGCTGAGGCGATCGCGTCAATCGAGAATCGAGATTCGTGAATCGATTTGACGATTTAACGGTTCACGATTTAACGAATCCATGAAAATCATCCGCGCGCTCATTTCCGTCTCCGACAAGAGCGGCATCGCCAAGTTCGCGCGCGCTCTCGAGCGGCAGGGCGTCGACATCATTTCAACAGGTGGCACGGCTGAGTTGCTGCGAAAGGAAAAGATTCCCGTCCGCGAAATCTCCAGTTTCACCGCGTTCCCCGAGGTGCTGGAAGGCCGGGTCAAGACTTTGCATCCGCGCGTCCACGGCGGTTTGCTTTACAAACGCGGCAACGCGAAACACGAAGCCGAGGCGCGCGAATGCGGCTTCGAGCCAATCGACCTGGTCGTGGTGAATCTTTATCCGTTCGAGAAGACGATCCAAAAACCTGACGTGACCCTGGCCGAGGCGATCGAGAACATCGACATCGGCGGGCCGTCGATGATTCGGAGCGCGGCGAAAAACTACGAATCGGTCACGGTCGTGGTCGATCCGGCCGATTACGACACTGTTTTGGAAAACATGCGCGAGAACAATAGCGAGACCACGCTGAAACTGCGCGAGCACCTCGCGATCAAGGCTTTCATCAAAACTTCAGACTACGACCGCACCATCGGCAATTATCTGAATCGCGAGCAGATCACGGAAGCGTCATTCTCTCTTTCGCTGCCGCTGGTGACGAAATTACGTTACGGCGAAAATCCGCATCAGAACGCCGCGCTTTACGGCGATTTCGATCGCCATTTCGAAAAACTCCACGGCAAGGAGCTTTCCTTTAACAACATTCTCGACATCAGCGCGGCCACGAACCTGATCGCGGAGTTTTCCCAGCCGACGGTCGCAATTTTAAAACACACGAATCCCTGCGGCGTTGGTTCCGATGTCGATCTTCGGAAAGCCTGGGAAAAAGCGTTCGCCACCGACAAGCAGGCGCCGTTCGGAGGCATCATTGTTTGCAATCGCGCGATCGACGAACTGTTTGCCAAAACGATCAGCGAGATTTTTTCGGAGGTGATCATCGCGCCCGATTTCGGGCCGGAAGCGCGTGCGCTGTTACAAAAGAAAAAAAATCTGCGCCTGATTCGGCTCACCATCTCTGCACTCAAAACGAGACCGGCGGTCGATCTTCGCTCGGTGTGCGGTGGTCTTCTCGTCCAGGATTCCGACAACGTCAGCGAAACACCGGAGCAAGTCGTGACCAAACGCAGGCCGACGAAAAACGAACTCGCCGCGATGCTTTTTGGCTGGCGCGTGGTCAAGCACGTGAAGTCGAACGCGATTGTTTATGCCGCGGCTGATCGCACACTCGGCATCGGCGCCGGGCAAATGTCGCGGGTCGACTCTTCGCGGATCGCGATTTGGAAAGCGGAAGAAGCGGGGCTTTCGTTGAAAGGCAGCGCCGTCGCGAGCGACGCTTTCTTTCCGTTTCCGGATGGTTTAATCGCGGCCGCCGACGCCGGCGCGACTTGCGTGATTCAACCAGGCGGCTCGGTCCGGGACAAGGCAGTGATCGCCGCCGCCGACGAACGCAAAATGGCGATGATCTTTACCGGCGTTCGCCATTTCCGGCACTAGCCGCCGCAACGCGGTAGAGATCCCAAACTCCAAATCCCAATCCCAATTAGGCGCGCTGATTCCTTTCGAACATTGAAGCTTGGAAATTGTTTGGGGGTTGGTGCTTGGAATTTGGAGCTTCCTTTCAACCTAAGGTTGAAAGGTGATCGGCACGAGCACGGTCCAATCGCGGGCGCCAGGTTCCGCTTTCCATTGCTGAAGCGCTTTGACCGCTGCTTGATCGAGAACGGATTGTCCGGTCGATTCGAGTGCTTGCACGTTCTTTACCTGGCCGTTCGTGTCGAACGTAACGCGAAACTTTGCCGAGCCCGTCGTCGGTCCGGAACGAAGCATCCGCGCCTCGTACGGATATCTTGGCGCCGGATTATAAATGACTCGCGGATTGCGGGCGAATTTCGGCGTCGGCGACGGTGAAGCCGTCGGCGATTCAACCGGGGCCGCGGCCCAGCGACCGGTCGTTGGTGACTTTGCTTGCGCCAGCAGCGGATCGAGCAGACCGGTCGGTCGCACTGCGCTTTTGCCGCCGGCGGTCACAATTCCCACAACTTTGCCGTTAGCATCGACAACTGGCGCGCCGGCAGCGTCGTTCGGAATCGCTACGCTGATTTGGAATCCATCTTTTTTTGGATCGGATCCGAGGGAAGTGATTGTGCCGGCGGCGATAGGTTGCTCTTTGTGTTGAAGCGAACTGCCGATGACCACGGTCCAGGCATTCACCGCAACCGATTCGGCGTTTTTGGCGAGCGGCAGAAGCGGCACACCGGTTTTGGTTTCGGCTCGAAGGATGGCGAGATCAGCGTCCTGAGCGGATGCAACCACACCGGTCACGTTGCGGATTTTTCCATCGGGAGATTTGGCGACGCCATACGCTGCGTCCGCAACCATTGTCCAACTCGTGACGAGCAGACCGTCGCGAGAAACAAAGAAAGCGTTGCCGGTCCGAAGCAATTGGCCTTTCGCGTCGAAAACGGTGAGTTCAATAATCGCCGGCGCCGCCTTCTGTGCGACTTTTTGAAATTCCGGCGGCGGCGTCTGCGTCGGTGGTGTCGCTGTAACTTGTGCTACGGAAACGGAAGGACTCGCTGCGACATTCGGAGCGGCCGATGTTGCAGGCGGTGCTGGAGTTGGAGTCGGTGTCGCCGGCAACCCGGTGACTCGCGACGGCGGATTTCGTCCGCACCATGAGTATGCCAAGACAATAAAAAGGATGAGTCCGCAAATGAGAGCGAGAGTGGATTGTCTCATCTTGGACTTTTCATCGCCGACAAATCGCTGACCGAAGCGTCAGTAGTTTTCTTATCTGGCCGCGGATGACAGTCGCCACATCCAAATGGAGAGTCCGCCGGCCACAATCACCGCGACCCCGCTTCCCCAAATGGGGAGTTGATGCGAACCGATTTGCACCGTGAAATGCGACATCAATAATCGCCAGATGTGGACAACACAGACGAGACCGAAAATGACGCTGGCAATCCGCAGCCCAGTTCTTTGTGAGTTCATGCCCCACATTTTCACACGTGGATCTTCGCTTTGTCAGCAAAATACTGTAGCGGCGGTCCATGACCGCCGAATTTCGCCATGTTCGTTAGGCGGTCGTTCTTCCCCGAAACGCCGCTGCTTGCACGATAATTCCAATCGCGGCCAATCCGACGAACAGAATCGTCGCGCCGGTTTGCGGCAAGACGATCGTCTGTTGAATCAAATACGCCCCAACGACCGCCGACAGCACGATCAGTGTCCAGTCGAACAAGGCCAGCAACAGGATTGCGCCGATAACGCCGCCGACGATAAATGTCACCCCAGGATAGCTCGAGCCATGGACAAAAAATGCGGTCACAAGCGCGAGCGCCAGTTTTCCGCCGGCCAGAAAACCGGCAATCGCGATCGCGACTTTTTGCAGGAACATGGCGAGCAAGGCGCCGATAAATCCGAAAACGATCGCCACGCTCAGCGACAGAATGGCTGACGGTTCATGGACAAGATGCGGCGCGACTTCCACACCCGCGGCGAATCCGACCGCGGCGACGCAAAGCCAGAAAAGCTTTCGCCCGAAAAACAAAATCACCGCGCCGATCAGCACGCTAAGAATTGGAATCGGCAGATTCATCGTTTTGTCATGCCTTTATTCATGTCATTCCGACCGAAGTGGAGGAATCTCTGACTATTTCTGTTTGTGAGAGCACGGTCAGCACAGAAATATCTAGAGATGTCTCGACTACGCTCGACATCACGATTTGGTTTTCGTGTTGTACCATGATGACAAATCCCGTTGCAAAAGCTTCTCCAGCTCTTTGATGTCGAAATAAAAGATGTCGATCAAGCGCGATCTCAACTGATTGTCGATCTTGTCTGAGTATTCCTGCTCGAACACGCTCGCTTCCGGTGGCACGAAGGCGGGATCAACACCGAGAAAGTTGAATACACGACGCAATGTCTTTTTGTGATCGTTCCTGAGTTCTTCGTTCAAAAGAACGAGACAATTGTCTCTACCGAAGATGTTGAACAAACGCCGGACTTGGTGCGCATAAGAGCCGCGATCGATGTAGGAATAAACGCGATGTTGTAACGGCAATGCCTCTCGACATCGCTCGGGTTCTTTTTCGATCGCTTCGGCGAACGATAATTTCTCCGCGCCGCGTTTCGTTTCCATGTTCCAGGCAGAGAACGCGCGCTCGATCGGGTTCCGCAATGCGAGAATCCATTTCATCTTCGGATTGTATTTCCAGATTCGATACGGCGCGGTTTCCCAATACATGTAAATCGGACTCGCTTCGCCGATCACGCGCTGCTTCGGCTTCGGCTTGAAGTTGGCGTGATACTTTTTGTAATCGGTGTCGTCAGCTTCGCGATCGAAAAAGTGCAGCTCTTTCTTCGTCTCCGGCATGCAAATCTCCGGATGCTGCCGCAAAAAAGAATCTAGCGCCGACGTTCCGCCTTTCTGCGTCCCGCCAATTACAAAGTCAACGCGCATAGTTCGGCCACAGATTGACACAGATTTTCACAGATTCTGCAACACTAGCGGCGCGCTTCCTGTCTCTGTCATTCCGACCGAAGTGGAGGAATCTCTAACTATTTCTGTCGAACTCGGCTGGTTAGCACCGAAATATCTAGAGATGTCTCGACTTGGCTCGACATGACAAGACTGGGCGGTCGGCGCGCCAAACGCCTATAAAATCATCGGGCGAATGGCCATTCTGCCCTACCGCCGTTTGGCGGTTTGAATGTAATCGGTACCTTTGCCTCGGTCGGTCCAGGTCGGAACCGCCATTTGATGAAAGCACTTTTAGCGATGTCATCGAGCTCGGCGTGGCCAGTGCTCATCAGCGTTTCCACGTATTCCACGGTCCCGTCTTGACGGAAGTGCAGCATAAATGTGCCTGATCCTCCAACGCGTCGCTCGCGGAGGTTAATCGGGTAATCAGGCTTCGGACAATACAGAGCGTAATGGTGAAAATCTTTGGCATCTTTGATCACCAATGGGGCACGCTTTGTTTGGGCTGTTGCTGAAGCGGTGAACAGCAGACAAATCACGGCGAGGGCTTTCGTTAGTCGAACAAGAGGCAATTGCATCACTTCTTCAGCATCGCGTCGCGTTTTGGTTTGAATTCGATGCCGGGTTTCCATTCGGGAAATTTCTCGGCGTTGGCGATTTGGTAGCCGACTTCAAATAGAAGATCGACATCTTGGACTGCGCCGGAGAGGTCCCAGTCGGGGTTCACCTGATCGGTGACTTGATGGTAGTCCTTCGAATCGAATTCGTCGGAGCGAAGCGGCGCGTTCTCCGGACGGGAAAGGAGGTGTTCGCCTTTGCCGATGTAAAGCGATGGCACGCCGACTTTTGAAAATTCAAAATTGTCTGCGCGGTAAATGGCGCCTTTCTCGGGACGACTGTTCGGGATCGCTTTGCGCCCCTGGCGTTGCGCCGCTGCGGCGAGCGCGTCGTCCATTATTGAGAAACCGTAGCTGACGTCTTCGATGTCGCGCGCTTTGCCCCAAACGTTCATGCTGTCGATGTTGATGTCGGCCAGCGTTTTCTCGAGCGGATAGAGCGGATGCTCAGCGTAGAATTTCGCGCCGAGCAGTCCGGCTTCCTCCGCAGTCGTGCACATGAACAGGATTGAGCGTCTCGGCGCCGGATCGGCTTTTGGAAACGCGCTCGCCAAAGCGATCACGGCCGCGTCACCGGAAGCATTGTCGACCGCGCCGTTAAAAATCTGATCGCCCTGCAATTCGGGATGGCGCCCGAGATGGTCCCAGTGCGCGGTGTAGATGACATAGTCATCTTTCAAGTTCGGATCGGCGCCTTCGAACTTGCCGATCACGTTGTGCGATTTGAACGAGCGCAGCGCTTGTTTGATGTCGATGTTGGCTTTCGCATTTAGCGCCACCGGCCGGAATTCTTTCGTGATCGCGGATTTCTTGAGCGCGTCGAAATCCTGGCCGCAATCAGCGAGCAATTTCTTCGCGACGTCGAGCGTGATCCATGAGCGCGCCGAGACGGCGTCCATGTTCTTGTTCGGATTATCGAGCTCGAAATTTTCCTTGGCCCAGCTCGATCTAACCACCTGCCAGGGATAGGCGGCGGGCTCCGTTTCGTGGATGATGATCGCGGCGGCCGCACCTTTTTGCGCCGCCATTTCGTATTTGTAGGTCCAGCGGCCGTAATAAGTCATCGCTTTCCCCTTGAACATTTTCTCGTCGAGCTTTGACGGATCTTTCGGATCGGGGACTGCCGGATCGTTGATCAACATCAGGATCGTTTTGCCGCGAACATCGACGCCTTTGTAATCGTCCCAGCCGTACTCCGGCGCGACGACGCCGTAACCGACAAAGACGAGATCGGAATTGTCGACTTTGATTTCCGGCTGCAATCGCGCGGATGAGGCGACGAAATCGTCCGGAAATTTCAATTCCACCGGCGGCTTGCCGGCCACGGCAAACACCATTTTTGGGTCGCTCTTGATTCCGGCGAGCGGCACTTCCTGAAAATAAGTGCCGTCAGGATTTCCCGGCTTCAGACCGATCGATCTGAACTGGTCGGAGATGTATTTAATCGACAGTTCTTCGCCTTTAGTTCCGGGCGAGCGACCTTCGAATTCGTCGGACGAAAGAATTTTAATGTGCGCGAGCAAAGCGTCCGGGGTGATGACATCGAGCGCCGGCTTGAGCTTTTCTTCCGGTTTGTCGGCAGCGAAGAGGGAGAAGCTGAGGCTGAGCAGAACGATGGAAGAAAGACGAATCGGTTTCATAACGGAAATAGTAAGAGATGTCTCGGCTTCGCTCGACATGACAAGTCTGTTGTAGCGGCGTTTGTATCAAACGCCGAATTAAAACAACAGGCGCTTGGCACAAGCGCATCTACAACTATCTGCTTTCCTGAGACGGTCCGGCGGGCGCTTTCTTTTTGTCTTCGCCTTTCACGCCGATCTTTTTCAGAAACGGCTCGACCGATTGCTTTCTGTTGAGAAATTTTTCGATCGACATCGTCACGTCGCGCCCGTCGCCTTGCTCGTAAATTTCGTGGCGGAGTTTCATCCCGGCTTGTTTGTCGAGGTAACCGTCCTTTGCTTTCTCAAAAACGGTGGCCATGTCGGCCGCGATCGCATCGGCCCAGGCGTAGCCGTAATAACCGGCGTCGTAACCATTCAAATGGCCGAAGTAAGTCACAAACGTGGTGCTCGGGTCGATTGGGAGAAAAACTTTTTCGAGAACTGGATTTGAAATCGCCACGCAATCATACGGCGTATTCTCGGGATGCAATTCGTGCAACGCGAGATCGAGCGAAGCGAAGGCGAACTGCCGTCGATAAAAAGTGCCGGCGGTGGCTTTCTTGGCGTCATTCATTTTTTGAATGATGTCGCCCGGAATTTTTTTCGACGGATCGCGATAATCGGCGGCGAAAGTGTCGAGCACCTTTTTGCTCCAGACCCAGTTTTGCAGCATCTGCGACGGCGCTTCGACGAAATCGCCGGGGACATGCGTTCCGGCAAAGCGGCCGTGCTTTGCGCGGGTGGTGATCTCATGCAGCGCGTGACCGAATTCGTGGAAGAGAGTCTCCACGTCGGAGTGCGTCATGAGTGACGGCTTGTCTGCGCTCGGCGGCGGAAAATTGCACAAAAGAGCGGTCACAGGCCGCTGATATTTTCCGTCCGGCAGAAGTTTGCCGCTTATGATGGGGAATTCGGCGAAGTGATTGAATTTTCCGTCGCGCGGAAACATGTCCAGATAAAACATGCCGAGCGGCTCGTCGGTGGCGGCATCGGTCACCATGTAAAACTGCAAATCGTCGATCCATTTGTAGGGCGCGGCGATTTTCTCAAACTTCAAACCGAAAATGCTCTGGTAGATGTTGAACATTCCTTCGAGTACTTTTTGGAACGGGAAGAACGACCGGAGTGCTTCGGTGTCGACGTTATATTTTTGTTTCTTGATCTGGTTCGTGTAGTAGCGCCAATCCCAGATGCCAATCTTGGCGTCGGGATTGTGCGTGTCCTCGGCCTTCATTTTTTGGAACTCCGCGATTTCGGCCGCGAACTTTGGCTGAATCCCCGAAATCAGATTGTCGATGTACGACTTCGCGCCCGCGCCGGTCTTGGCCATTTTGATTTCGGTTTGGTAATCGTCCCACGATTTGTAGCCGAGCCGGAGCGCGATCTTGTTGCGCAGCGCGATCATTTGATTCAGCACGGTGCGGTTTGTGTCTTTGGCGAGACTGTCGCGCGCGATGTAAAGCTTTTTGCGGGTGGCTTCGTTCTTCGCGTTGTCTTCGACAGTGCTGTACTGCCAGGTCACGTTGGCGAGAACGGTATAGGTCGTAGTTAACAAATCCGGCAGATCATTTTTGTTTGGTGGTGCGGTTTGAGGATTCTTAATTCCGGGTGATTCAAGAAAACTATCGGGCACGCCATCAAGCTCCGCTTTGGTTAACACCAGCGGCGCTTTGGCGTTCACAATGTTGGTGTCGAAATCAGTCCCAAGTTTCGAGAGATCCTTGCGCAGCTGCTCGACTTCCTTGCGCTTGTCAGGTGGCAATTCCAGACCGGCGCGGCGGTAATCGCGCATCGTCTCGTCGAACAGCTTCTTATCTTCGCCGGAAAGCTTCGGATGCGTGCCGGCGAACGCTTTCAGCGCTTTATAAACGTCCTCGCGATAATCGATTCCAACAGCCCAATCCTGAAATTCTTTGACCGCATTCTCGGCGGCGGCCCGCATTTTTTCATTGGTATTGCTCTCTTTAATGATCACTGCCTTGTTCGCGGTATTGGCGGCCTGGTAGGTGAGATCGTCGAGCGCCACGATCGTGCTCTTAAATGTGGCCTTGCTCAGGTCCTGCGCGCCGATTTGATCGAGCGCTTTGTTCGCGGTCGCGATGGCGTTCTTCATCATCCCATCGACCGCTTCGGGCGCTTGCTCCCAATCTGGAATTGTGAGAACGGCGTTTGTTTTTGCCGCCGCGGCGCGAAAATCGTCCACGGTTTTCAGATTCTCGGCGCAAAGATCGAGAATCGCGCTAGCGAGCAAAGCAACTGGGACGAGAAGCGAGGTGGTTTTCATAAATTTCGTGCAGACAGAAGAGGGCCACAGATTTACACAGATTTTCACGGATAACAGACGGAATTTTGCTGAATCTGTGTTTTATCTGTGTTCATCTGTGGCGAATGATCGAAAAATTTCTACTCGCGTTTATTCCGGTATTTGTCGCGATCGATCCGATCGGACTGGTCGCAATTTTCATCGGACTTGGCACGAAGGTATCCAGCGAACATCGGAAGCGGCAAGCTTTTCTCGGGCTCTTCACCGGTCTGCTGGTCTCGGTTGGTTTCATTTTTCTCGGCAAAATTATTTTCAAAGCACTCGGCATCACGGTGGCCGACTTCCAAGTCGCCGGGGGACTCATTCTGCTTGCGCTTGCTGTGCGCGAGCTGGTCGGCTTCGGCCCGCATGATCGCGGCGGCAGCGACGAGTTTGGAGTCGTCCCGTTAGGAATGCCGCTGATCGCGGGGCCGGCGCTGCTGACCGCGCTCTTGATTCTGGTCGACTCGGTCGGGCTGGTTTTTACGCTCGCTTCGTTGCTGGTGAATCTTGCGATCGTCGCAATCGCGCTCTGCAACGCCGACCGGTTTGCGCGCTGGATGGGAACGCAGGGCCTGCGCGGCGTCTCGAAAATTATCGCGCTTCTGCTGGCGGCGATCGCGATCAGTCTGATCCGCCGCGGTTGGCAAACCCAGTAGGGCGTGCCTGTCGCTCAATCAACTTACCTTGTTGCCTGCTACATATGCGGCTGCCCGGGCATCGCTCGTTTTAGCTCGGCATCTTTGTCGCCGTGCTGGTAACGCCAATTCAGCTCACCTTCGATAGCATAAATCTCTTTTTGCTGATCGGAGAAGGCTTCCCCGCCGTGGTGAATGAATACGGGCTCTCCCCTGTGTCCCGGTAAGTTTGTTTGGGTCTGCGGGATTTGGCGATACAGGTCAAGCCTGCGTTGCTGCAACTGCTTCGTCGTCCATTTTTTAAACGGCGAATTAGCTGGCGAATAAGCACCCGGTCCGGTTGTCTTCGGGCCAACTGGCTGTCCGTTGCCGGGTGTCCCCTGGCCATAAGCGGAGCCAATCAGAACTCCGGCGATCACAACTGCCAATAACGTTTTCATAGTCTTTATATTAGATTCGTCCTTCCTGATTCGAAAGTGTTCAAATATTCAACCGCAGGCACGGCCCGACGTTGCGCAAGATTTACTCGCTTTTGCAATAGTTTTCGCTCTATTCCGTCAAACCACCATGGGGTTGACACGCCTGAGAGCGTTGTTACTTTCCACGCCCTTATGAGATTTCCGCTCGCACTAACGACAAAAATCGCTGCCTACATCATCGGGCAGAAGCTGCGCGGAACGAAGAAATTCGCCACCGTGCTGCAATTGGAGCCGCTCCACACCTGCAACCTCACTTGTACGGGATGCGGACGGATTCGCGAATATTCCACCTCGCTCAAAGACATGATGACTCTGGAAGATTGTCTGGGCGCGGCTGAAGAATGCAACGCGCCGATGATCTCCATTTGCGGCGGCGAACCGCTGATTTATCCGTATATCGAGGCGCTCGTGCAGGGATTGCTCGAGCAGAAGCGCATCATTTACATCTGCACCAACGCGATGTTTATGCGCAAAAAAATGCGCGAATGGATGGCATCGCAATTGTCGATCCAGCCAAAGTTCGTGGAAGACAAAATCGGCGAATTAGTTGGGGCCGGTTTGATTACTGACAAAGACGCAGCTGAGGTTCGCAAAGGTCCGAAAGATCCAAACAAGCCAACCATCGGGCCGAGCATGTGGATGTATTGGAACGTCCACCTCGATGGACTCGAGCGGATTCACGATCTGATCGTTGAGCGCGAAGGTGTGTTCAAGGAGTGCATTCTCGCCATCAAGATGGCGAAGATTCTCGGCTACCAGGTCGCGACGAATACGACGATCTACAAGGAGACCGACATGAAAGAGGTCGAACAAATGTTCGATTATCTTTCCGATCTCGGCGTGGACGGCCACACCATTTCGCCCGGCTACGAGTACGACGCGGCGAAGAAGGACATGATCAAGCGACTCAATTTGCAGCCGGAAAATTTCTTCCTTACGCGCAAGATGACGGTCGAGAAATTCAGCAAGATCGAGGAATGGATGCAGCGTTACACATTGTTCGGCACTCCGATTTATTTCGAATTTCTTGCCGGCCATCGCGACCTGACCTGTTCAGCGTGGGCGATTCCGACCCGAAACATTCGCGGTTGGAAAGGCCCATGCTATTTGATGACCGACGCGCATTATTCGAGCTACTCCGAATTGCTGGAGAAGGTGGAGTGGGAGAAATACGGCGTGGTTGACGGCGTCGCGCGCGATCCGCGTTGCGAGAATTGCATGGTGCACTGCGGGTATGAACCGACGGCGAGCCTCGGTTTGCAGGCGAAGCGCGGCGATACTTGGAATACGATCAAGTTTAATTTCGGACCGAAACCAAAACCGACCGGACGCGGCAGCGAAACGCTCGCCTTCAACGGGGTGAGCTGCGGAAACGGCCATAAAACTGGTAAGAACGCTGAAGTGGCGGCTGCGCAAGCGTCGTAAGATCGACAGTCGTTAGGTCAGTGCTGTAAGATCGACAATCTCAATGAGTTCGTCACGAAACGTCATCGCATTGCCAAGCGCGGCTCCAGAGCGTGGCGAGTCGTATTCGGCGGCTGATGCCGAGATTTCTGACGCGATTGCGCGCGCGCAGCAAAATCTTTTGCGTCAACAGCGGCCGGACGGGCATTGGTGCGGCGAATTGCTGGTCGATAGCACGCTTTGCTCGGACTTCGTCCTGTTCATGCACTGGCTGGGCGAGATCGACGTTTCTATCCAGGAACGCTGCGCTCGCCACATTTTGAAACGACAGCTCCCGGACGGCGCCTGGAATATTTATTTCGGCGGGCCGAGCGAGATCAACGCCTCGGTCAAAGGCTATTTCGCGCTCAAGCTTGCCGGTTATTCGCCCGATCTGCCGTTCATGCGCAAGGCGCGCGAAAACATTCTGCGCCTCGGCGGCATCCCGCGCATGAACACGTTCAGTAAATTGTATCTCGCGCTGCTGGGTCAGTTTCCATGGAAATATCTGCCAACCATTCCGGTGGAAATGATTTTACTGCCGAGCTGGGCGCCGTTCCACATCTACAAAATGTCGTCCTGGAGCCGGGCAATGCTGATTCCGCTCGCCATCATCAATCATTTCAAACCGACCCGCTCGTTGCCGGGCAACAAACAGCTGCATGAACTTTATCCGCTCGGCACCGAGCAGAGTGATTTGCGGTTACCGCGGAGCGAACGCTTTTGGACCTGGCGAAATTTTTTCCTTCGCCTCAACGATGTGTTGAAAATTTTGCACCCGCTGCGAATCCGGCCGACGCGGAAACGCGCGCTTGAGGAAGCGGAGCGTTGGATGCTGGAACGAATCGGGCAAGGCAGCGACGGCCTGGCCGCGGTATATCCGGCGATGCTCAATTGTTTGATCGCGCTGCGTGTTCTTGGCTATTCGAAAGAGCACCCGGCTTACAAAAAAGCTGCTCAAGATTTCGCCGGTTTGTTTGTCGAGGATCCGGCAGATTTTCGCATTCAACCATGTCTCTCTCCGGTTTGGGACACGGCTATTAATTTGATCTCGCTGGCAGAGTCCGGTTTGTCAGCTGAAGATCCAGCGTTGCGCCGCGCGGCGAGGTGGTTGCTCGATAAGGAAGTGCGGATTCGGGGCGATTGGGCGTTCAACAATTCGCACGTCGAAGCGAGCGGCTGGGCATTCGAATACAACAATGTTTGTTATCCCGATGTTGACGACACCGCGATGGTGTTGATGGCGTTGCGACTCGTTAGGCCGGAGAGGAACTGGGGACTGGAACAGGCTTTTCAACGCGCTTTGGATTGGGAACTTAGTTTTCAATGTCGCGACGGCGGCTGGGCGGCGTTTGATAAAAATGTGACCACGCCGTGGCTCGAGGACATGCCGTTCGCGGATCACAACGCGATTCTCGATCCAACTTGCAGCGATCTCACCGCGCGCACGCTCGAATTGCTCGGCTACATCGGTTTCAATCCAAAAACGCGTTGCGTCCGTGATGCAATCCATTATTTGATCGAGACCCAAGAAGCGGATGGCTCGTGGTACGGACGCTGGGGCGTCAATTACATTTACGGAACGTGGCAGGTGCTGCGCGGACTGCGCGCCATCGGGCACGACATGACGCAGGATTGGATCCTGCGCGGACGCGATTGGCTTGAGAGCTGTCAAAATGACGATGGCGGCTGGGGCGAAACTTGCGCGACTTACGAAAATCCGGCGATGAAAGGAATTGGCAAGAGCACCGCGTCACAAACGTCGTGGGCGATCATGGGAATTTGCGCGTGTGGCGATCTCGATCGGCCGAGCATTCAACGCGGGCTGCGTTTGCTGTTGAGCTCGCAGAAGTCGGACGGTTCCTGGGACGAACCGGAAATCACCGGGACCGGATTTCCGGGGGTCTTTTATCTCAAATACGACATGTATCGCCAAAATTTCCCACTCCTCGCGATTGCGACTTACGTGAACTACCGAAACGGGTTCATCACGAAGCCTGGGTTTTATCAGTCGAGCCAGAGTTGACCCGAGTCGTGCGGAAGATCGACATCTTCTCGATGGCTCACGATTGACCGCCATTACTCGCGGCCTAACGTGTTTATTATGGCTTACGAATTACCGAAATTACCTTACGACTACAACGCGCTCGAGCCGCACATCGACGCGCGGACGATGGAAATCCATCACACCAAGCATCATCAGGCTTACATCACCAACGTTAACAATGCGATCAAAGGCAAAGCCGACCTGGAAAAGAAATCGGTCGAAGATTTAATTCGAGATTTGAAGTCGGTTCCGGAAGACATTCGCACGGTCGTGCGGAACAACGGCGGCGGTCACGCCAACCATTCGTTCTTTTGGAAAATCATGGGCCCGAAGGCGGGCGGTGAACCAAAAGGCAAACTCGCCGACGACATCAAATCTACTTTCGGCGGGTTCGACCAGTTCAAAGAAAAATTCGCCGCCGCGGGTGTCGGACGTTTCGGCAGCGGCTGGGTATGGCTGATCAAAAACAAAAGCGGCAAATTGGAAGTGATCTCGACGCCGAACCAGGACAGCCCACTGATGGACGGCAACACGCCGATCCTCGGACTCGATGTTTGGGAGCACGCTTACTATCTCAATTACCAGAACCGCCGGCCCGATTACATCAAGGCCTGGTGGAACGTGGTTAATTGGGACGCTGTGGCCAAAAATTACTAGCCGCTACAGCGTGGCGTGGCCTATTTAAACGAAAATTATTTAAAGCTTCAGGCGGGTTATCTCTTTCCCGAGATCGCTCGGCGAGTTCGTGAGTTCTGCGAACAAAATCCGAAAGCGGCGAAGCGTTTGATTCGCTGCGGAATCGGCGACGTGACCGAGCCGCTGCCGCGCGCGGCAGTCGAGGCGATGAAACGCGCGGCCGAAGAATTGGGGCATTGCGAAACATTTCGCGGCTACGGGCCGGAGCAGGGTTACGAATTCCTAAGATCGACAATCGCGCAGAAAGATTATCGCGATCGGAAGATCGACATCGCAGACGACGAGATCTTTGTTTCGGAAGGCTCGAAGTCCGACTGCGGTTATATCCTCGACATCCTAGGCGACCAAAACAAAGTCGCGATTACTGATCCGGTTTATCCCGTCTATGTCGACACCAATGTGATGACGGGCCACACCGGCGCGGCGCGAAAAGATGGCAGCTATGAAGGCATCGTTTATTTGCCATGCACGGCTGAGAACAATTTCGTTCCCGAGCCGCCAAAGGAACATGTCGATCTTGTTTATCTTTGTTTTCCCAACAATCCGACCGGCGCGGTTGCGAGCCGTGAGCAACTGGCCCGCTGGGTTGATTACGCGCGCCGGCACGATGCGTTGATTTTGTTCGACGCCGCTTACGAGGCGTACATTTCCGATCCAAAAATTCCGCGTTCGATTTTTGAGATCGAAGGTGCGCGCGAATGCGCCGTCGAATTTCGAAGTTTTTCCAAGATTGGCGGCTTCACCGGCGTACGGTGTGGTTTCACAGTAATGCCGAAGACGTTGCTTGCTCGCACGGATTCCGGCAAAAAATTGCCGCTCCATCCACTTTGGCATCGCCGTTGGAGCACGAAAGCGAACAGCGTGAGTTACCCGGTCCAACGCGGCGCGGAAGCGTTGTATTCAGACGAAGGCCGGAAACAATGTCGCGCGTTGATCGAGCATTACATGGGCAACGCGAAAATCTTGCGAGACGCGTGCAAACAAATCGGATTTCAGGTCTATGGTGGCGCGAACGCGCCTTACATTTGGGTCAAAACGCCGACTGGCCTAACGAGCTGGGAGCTATTCGATCGAATGTTGCGCGAAATTAATGTGGTCGTGACGCCCGGCGCCGGATTTGGTGCGCAAGGTGAAGGTTACTTTCGGATTTCGGCTTTCAACAGTCGTGAAAACGCCGAGGAAGTCGCGCGCCGCCTGGAAAAGCTCACGTAAGATCGACATCTTTTCGTTGCGATCTACGCGAGGCGCGTGACATTGGCGCTTTGGGAAAGAAGTTTGCGTGGCCGAAGAAAAACAAAATCTGCTCCAGCTTTACCGCTTCTGTTTTCTAATGCTGGCTGATGCGGCGAAAGCCCAGGAAGTTTTTCACGCTACTCTCCGCGAAGCGGCCCAACTGGCGGCCAATGGCGAAGCGCCGCGCGATCGGCTCTGGTTTTTTCGCAACGCGCGCTGGCGCTGTCTCGAAGCTGGCGAACAAGGTTTGCAGGCCGAAGATGTCGATCTTCAACAGCACGAGCTTGCCGACTCGGCGCCGTCGCAGATCGACAAGCTCCAGCCACAGGAATTGGCGATCTGGATTTCCGGCGCGCCCGATCCGCAACGCACCGCGCTCGCACTTTTTTATCTCGACGAATTTAATTATCGCGACTTGCTCTCGGTGACCGAGCTGAAGCCACCAGAGTTGTCGAAATTGCTCTGCGATGGACGGCGACAATTTCAGGCATGGTTGGACGCGACCTTTCCTGCGGCCCAAACATGAGTGCGGTCCAACTTTCGCGAAAAGAGAAAATGCTTATGCATTGCGCGCCGATTCGCGAGGAGCGCGTGGACGAGCGCTCATTGCGGATGGCGCTTCATCGTGCGCGCAAGACCGAAGTGTTTGCGATTCAGCAAAATTTCGACAAAGCGGCAACGGCGTTAGTTCAAGCAATTCCGATCCCGCAGGAAATTACCGATTGGATTCCAACCGACACGTTCATCGCGCCGACGCGGCGGCGTTGGCAAAAATATGCGCAAAATCCGGCGTTTCTCGCGACCGGTATCGCGGTCCTGGTCATCACTATTATTGCAATTTTTCAACTGGTCGACCGAATGAATCGGTTTCCGGGAGAACCGACCGCGCGCCGTTTGCTGACCACGGCAAGTTCTACTCATGCGATGATGCTCGATCCGGTGAAGACGGACGCCGGCGCGCTCGGCGATTTCCTTTTCATGAAACACCGTCTCGTGCATTACGATGTACCGCCGGAATTCGCCGAGTTAAAAACGCTCGGCTGTCGCGTGTTCGACGACGAGGAAGGTCAACGCGTCGCGCAAGTTTGGGTCGTGGAAAAGAAGATGCAGTTTTTTATTTTTCCGGCGGAGCGCGATCCAAAAACGGGGAAGGCGCGCGAATTCTTTGGCTGGCGTTCTATCGAACAGGAGCGCTGGGTCGGCGTGGTCAAAGAGGACAAAGGCGTTTGCTTCATGGCCACGCTACGCGGAAGCCCGAAAGATCTCGCGCCGTACGTCTCCAAAAAGAAAGAGTAGGGGAGTGCCAGGGGGGAGAATCGAACTCCCGACCAAGGGCTTATGAGTCCCCTGCTCTACCGCTGAGCTACCCTGGCGAGTAAGCGGCGACAACGTTCAATCGCACCGCCGTCGCTGTCAACGCACGCATCTGGCGTCGACTTCGGATTTTCCATTGTCCATTTGGCGTTGAGCGCTGAACGTTTCGACGCGTTTCATGAACAACAGTGATTTCCTCGACAAATTTTTCGCACGGGGAAATTCGTATTGGCTGACCCGATTCGTTATCCTTCGGCTGCTCGGATTTGTTTACACGATCGCGTTTTTAATCGCGGCCTGGCAATTGGTCCCGTTGGTTGGCCGAAGTGGTCTGACCCCGGCGCATGATTTTCTTTACAACATTCATTCGCAACTCGGCTCACGGACGGAAGGAATGTTGGAGGTGCCGACGCTGTTCTGGTTCGGTTGCACCGACCAGGGAATGTCGATCTTTGCCTGGGTCGGGTTCGCGCTGTCGCTGATCGTTCTGGGCGGTTACGCCAACGCAATTCTTCTCGCGGCCCTGTGGGCGATGTACATGTCGATCGTTCACGTCGGCCAAATTTGGTACGGCTACGGTTGGGAAATTCAGCTGCTCGAAACCGGATTCTTATCGATCTTTCTCTGTCCATTGCTCGATGGGCGACCGTTTCCGAAATCCCGGCCGCCGATTCTGGTGATGTGGCTTTTTCGCTGGCTCGGTTTTCGTATCATGGTCGGCGCCGGGCTCATCAAATTGCGCGGTGACGAGTGTTGGCGCGATCTGACCTGCATGTTTTATCACTACGAAACACAGCCGATCCCGAATCCGATCAGTCGTTATCTCCATTTTGCGCCGCACTGGTTTCATAAACTGGAAACGCTTTGGAACCACATCGTCGAGCTAATCGTGCCGTGGTTCTCGTTCGGACCGCGAACCGCACGCCACATCGCGGGCGTGTTACTCGTCACGTTTCAAATCGTCCTCATCATCAGCGGGAATCTTTCGTTCCTGAATTATCTCACCATCATTCCGTTTCTCGCCTGTTTTGATGACACCCTACTTCGACACGTTTTGCCAAAGTCGCTGGTGAAGCGGGCAGAGCGCGCTGCGCAAGAATCCCAACCTTCACGCGTCAACAATACGGTCTCGGTCGGGTTGTCGATCCTGGTTGCCTATTTAAGCATCGATCCGGTGCTCAACCTCGTCTCGCGCCGCCAGATGATGAATACGGCGTTTAATAGACTCGACCTGGTCAACACCTACGGCGCATTCGGAACCGTCGGGCGCGAGCGTGACGAAATTGCTTTTGAAGGAACGGATGACGCAGTCATTACCGGCGACACGAAATGGGAAGAATACGAATTTATAGCGAAACCAGGGGACCCAAATCGACGTCCGCCGTTCATCGCGCCGTATCAACCGCGGATCGACTGGCAAATTTGGTTCGCGGCCATGGCTTCGCCTGCCGATTACCCGTGGACATTTCATTTTGTCTGGAAACTTTTGCACAACGATCCGGACACATTGTCACTGCTGGCCAACAATCCGTTTCCGGATAAGCCGCCGCATTACGTCCGCGCCCGGCTTTATCGATATCGGTTCGCGCCCCTCGGCGAGAAAGCCTGGTGGAAACGCGAACTGATCAGCGAATGGCTGCCCGCTCTATCTGTTGACAACAAACAACTACGCGACCTGATGGGCGCGATGCACTGGCTCGACTACGGCGATTCGCACTAGAGTCCGCGTTCTTTCAGGCGCGAGATTGTCTCGCGCATCATGCGATAACCGAAATGGCCTTGCGGTACGCGAAGTAATTCCGAGCCGCGCCATTTGTGCTGGATCTCGTCGATGTCGCCGGGTCGCGCGATCAAATCGAAATCGCCCGAGACAAAGAGCACACGGGTCGGATCGCACACCGGCAAGTTGTGCAAAGGCGAGCTAAGATGAAAATGCCGCGCCACCAGTTCGGGTGCGATCTTCGCCCGGCGTAATTCACGTCGCATGAATGCGGTGCCCGGGTTTTGCCAAATCGCATGTTCCACGTTTACGATCGGGCACATCAGGGCGACGAATCTTAAATCGCGCTCGACCATCGCGAGTAACGCGCCGATCCATCCGCCATAGCTTGTCCCGAGGATTCCGAATTCGCTGCAACCGTGGTCGCGCAATGCGCCG
>Ga0209217_1000047_pt1 | contig 23622 bp, 17 predicted proteins | sample JacPinW_OM3H0_M2_FD_187957 | JGI IMG/M metagenome (GOLD analysis project Ga0209217, IMG submission 187957) | Forest soil microbial communities from Algoma, Ontario, Canada - Jack Pine, Ontario site 1_JW_OM3H0_M2 (SPAdes) (version 2) | ecosystem: Environmental > Terrestrial > Soil > Boreal...
TTTAAGTGCGGCTTGTCGCGTTTAAATGCTTCCTTTGCCATATCAAATGCTCCTGTCGTTCTAGAATAAACTGCGTCTTTTAAAACTGTCGTCCCTGTCGCGGGCTCAAACTGGAGCCCATGACCGGGATTGAACCGGTGACCTCGTCCTTACCAAGGACGTGCTCTACCAACTGAGCTACATGGGCCGGTTTGCCTCCCGCGTGTAGAACTAAAAGTCCCAAAGCCGCGTCAAATTGCAACGACCATGGGACCGCCTCGTTCTCGCAAAAAGCGTCCGAAACGCTAACCACGCCCCTACCCGTGTCAAAGCAATTTTCTGGAGCTAGAGCCGCCCCTTTTCAGCGGATTCTGGAGCTGCTTATTTCCTCTGGTTTTCCACGGGTCATCAACCGGACGACCACCGCGATGATCACCAAAATGACCACCGCAAAAAAGATCTTCGCCGGTGTAAAAATACTTGCCCCGGGCGTTGGTGTCGGCGTTGCCGGTGGCGCATTCTTGGCCGCAACCTGGGCCTGGGCATACTGCATACGCTGGACTGTGTCGTAATCGTCGGGTTTTATCTTGAGGGCGGCTTGATAGTCAGCGATGGCCTTTTCGTACTCCATCATCGCGGCGTAAGTCGCGCCCCGTTTCACCAACGCATCTTCGTTCGTCGGAGTTTTCTGCAGAAGAATGGTGTAATCCTCCACCGCCGCCGGAAAATTCTTCAAATTCCGGTTCGCCCACGCCCGCCGATCATAACTTTGTGGATCGTTCGGGTCTTTTTGGATCGCTGCGGTAAAATCCGCGACCGCTTTGTCCCACTGCGACAAACCAACGTAAGCGAAACCCCGGAACTTGATCGCAAACGGCTCATCGGGTTTCAGCTCAAGGGCCTTGTTCGAATCGGCCAATGCCGCATCATATTGCCGCACTAAATCCTCGGTCTGTGAGCGCTCGACGTAGCCGGCGGCATCCTTTGGAGCCAGTTCGATCTCCTTTGAAAAATCGGTGATCGCCAAGGTGTACTTCGCCGACGCGCCAGCCTGATCTCCGGCCAGTTCTGCCGCCCGCCCCGCAGCGCGATAAGCCGTTCCACGGTCGCGATAAGCTTCGGGGTCGCCCGGCGCCGCGTCCACTTCCTTATTAAACTCCGCAATAGCCTGATCAAATTGCTTTGCGTCGATCAGCTCGACGCCCTTTCGATGGTGACCATCCGAGTCTCCGCCGCCGCGCTTCTTCGCACTAGCAACCGGCGCCGCAAAAAACAGCGCTGACAACAAAATCGATGAAATGAGTGATGTTCGAATTTTCATGTTCTCCTCCGGCCCCAATTTTTGAGCGATTACCGCCGCGCAAGCCAGCAAATTAAACTGCGAAATCGCGACGCCATGCCACAATCAGCCGCATGGAGCGAAACACCCGGCAGCTCTCCAGAGGATACGCCGCGGTGTTCGCCACTGTCGCCATCTGGTCGCTGCCATCGCTTTTTCTATTTTACCTCAACCGTTTCTACGATCCGTGGTCGCAAAATTTTTACCGCTACGCCGTGGCCTGTCTCGCCATCGTCCCGTTTGTTCTGCTTCAATTTCGTCGCGGACCCAAGATCGACATTCGCGCCGTCGGGCTCTGCTTGATTCCGTGTCTGCCGAACGTCGTTCACCAGATAACGCAGGTCGTCGCGCTCTTTTACATGGGACCCGGTGTCTACGCCATCTTTGCACGCACGTCGGTGATTTTCACCGCACTCCTCGCCCTCACGTTTTTTCCTGAAGAACGCTACGTCATCCGGCAATGGCAGTTTCAGCTCGGAACGCTGCTCGGATTGCTCGGCGCATTCGGCGTGATCTGGTTTCAATCGAATGGTGAAGATCGACATATCGCCTGGCAGGGTCTGCTCATCGCATTCGTGGCGATCTTTTGCTGGGCGCTTTACGGCGTTCTGGTTAAACGTCCATCCGCCAAGCTCGGCCCGATCCGCAGTTTCGGCATCATCAGCCTCATCACTTCGGCGTTATTGCTACCGTTGACACTCGCGTTTGGAAAAATCGGGACCCCCCTTCAGGTCACCGCACACGTGAACCTCATTCTCATTATCTCGGCCGTAACCTGCATCACGCTCGCGCACGTTTTGTATTACGTCGCCATTCAAGAAATTGGCGTTGCCTTGGCGCAAACACTTCAGCTCCTCTGTCCGCTCGGCGCGCTCGCGCTTTCCGCCTGGATTTTCCACGAACGCCTCACCCAGACCCAATTGATCAGCGCCGCCATCTTGCTCATCGGCGCATTCCTGGCCATGCGTACCAAACCGATTGCCACCGCTGAAACCGCAGAAAATCTCTAGCGCATCGACCAAATCGACTTCTACAGTGCCATTTGGCAGTGCAATGAATCTGAAATCGTATCTCAAATCCCGTCAGGGGACGATCGATCGGGCGCTGGATCGATATCTGCCGAAGGAGAACGTCAAGCCGGCAACGATCCACAAGGCGATGCGTTACAGTTTGTTCGCCGGTGGAAAACGGTTGCGGCCCATTCTTTGTCTGGCTGCGGCTGAGGCGTGCGGCGGCAGAATCGACCATGCGCTCCCGCTCGCGTGCGCGATGGAATGCATCCACACCTATTCGCTCGTCCACGATGATCTGCCGAGCATGGACAACGACGATTTCCGACGAGGCCGACCGACTTGCCACAAAGTTTTCGGCGACGGCATCGCGGTCCTCGCCGGCGACGCGTTGCTAACGATCGCGTTCGAAATCGTCTCGCACGCGAAGCCGACTTCTCCCTATGACATGTCGATCTTGCTCCGCGAACTCGCGGTCGCGGCCGGCAGCCAAAAGCTGATCGCCGGACAAGTCGCCGATCTTGAAGGCGAAGGACAAAAGATCGACATGTCGGGCTTGCGTTACATTCACGAAAATAAAACCGCCGCGATCCTGACGACGTCGGTCCGACTCGGCGCCATGAGCGCGAATGCGACTCCGAAACAACTCGGCGCGATCACAAAATTTGGACGCGCACTCGGTCTGGCGTTTCAAGTGATCGACGACATTCTCGACGTGACACAGACGAGCGAGAAACTCGGCAAGAGCGCGGGCAAAGATCTCGCCGCGCAAAAAGCGACTTATCCAGCGATCATCGGTTTGGACAAATCGCGCGCGGAAGCGAAACGCCTCACCCGCCAGGCCCACAGCGCGTTGTCGATCTTCGGAAAGAAAGCCGATGCGCTCCACGCGCTCGCGAATTATCTGCTTGAACGAGAATACTAATATTGTAGTGGCCGCCGTCCTCGGCGGCAATGAATGGAAAGTGCCCCTGAGACAGCGACCTCTACAGTTACCCCAGAGCGAGATTCGGGTCGATCTCTTCGGTCACGTTGGAGCTGGCTCCGTTCTCCAGCTTGAGCATCGCAGCAAAGGCGATCATCGCGGCGTTATCGGTGCACAGCCATGGTTCGGCAGTTTTGAATTCAAAGCCGTGGCGTTTGCACGCGTCGCCGAGTTGCCTTCGCAGGTCCCGATTGCAACTCACACCACCGCTGACCGTGACAAGATCGACATCGTGCTTTCTGGCCGCGTCGATGATCTTCCGAACCAGAACATCGACAATCGCTTGTTGGACCGAGGCGCAAACGTCGGCGAGAAAATCGCCTTTCAATTTTGGCAAAAGATACCGTACCGCCGTTTTCAAACCGCTAAAACTGAAATTCTCCGAGTCCGGCATGCTCCGCGGCAAATCAAAACGGTTCGGATCACCGTTAACCGCACGCTTTTCGATTTCAGGTCCGCCGGGATAACCTAGGCCTAACAACTTCGCGATTTTATCAAACGCTTCGCCAGCGGCATCATCAACAGTGCGTCCGATAACTTCGTAATCGCCGAGACCACGAACGAAGATCGACATCGTATGTCCGCCGCTGACCACGAGCGAAACGTTTGGTTTGATTTTGGCTTCGCCGAAAAATGGCGAGAGCAAATGCCCTTCGAGATGGTTGATGGCGAGATACGGTTTGCCAAAACCGATCGCGAGCCCTTTCGCGATTGATGCACCGATCATCAATGAACTGGCCAAACCGGGACCACTCGTTGCCGCGAAAGCGTCAATTTCGGAGATGTCGATCTTCGCCTCGCGCGCGACGCGCTCAAGCAAACGCGGCGCGTGGACGAGATGATTGCGCGACGCCACTTCCGGAACGACGCCGCCGAATTTTTTGTGCTCTGTAATCTGCGACGCGACCTCACTGGCGAGAAGGTCCGAGCCGAAATGGCGATTGCGACCGCGCAAAATGGCGACCGCCGTTTCGTCGCAGGAGGTTTCAAGCGCCAGTATTACTTTTGAATTCACCACAGGGTTCGCAGAGAACGCGGAGTAAAACTAAACCAAAATAAGACCTCTGCGACCTCTGCGCCCTCAGCGGTAATATCCGCTTACTTCTTGATCGCGCCGGCCTTGGGCGCGTTTTGCTGGGCGTAAATCATCACGCCCTTGAGCGCGTCGATCGCACGCAGCATCTGCGGGTCTGTGCTTTTAATGAAATTCTTGTCCTCGTCCGGTTTGATCGTGTCGCCGCTGCTCCGCGCGGTGAAAAGCTGCCTTTCCTGCTCAACACTCATCGGAACTCGAATGTTTGGCGTGACACCGTTGCCGTGAATGACCTGCCTACTCGGGGTGTAATATTTCGCGGTCGTAAAGCGCAAGGCCGATCCGTCCGGCAACTGCATCACATTTTGGACGGATCCTTTTCCAAAAGTTGTTTCGCCGACGACGATCGCGCGATGCAAATCCTTGAGCGCGCCGCAGACAATTTCCGCACCGCTGGCGCTGCCTTCATTCACCAAAACCGCCATCGGGAAATTCGGCCGCTCCTTGGCCGCGCCGGACGTTGTATACTCGCGCTGTTGCGACGCGACCCGGCCCTGGGTTGAAACGACTTTTGTGTTGGGCGGCAAGAACTGCGCGCAAACATCCACCGCGCTGTTGAGTAAACCGCCGGGATTGTTGCGCAGATCGAGAATCAGGGCCTGCATTCCCTGCCTTTGCAATTCATCGAGGGCTTTCGACAACTCATCGGCGGTCGGTTCGTTGAACTGAATCAACCGCACGTAGGCAATCTTAAATGAGCCGGTCAGATCAGAATCGACCAGTCGCGCGCCTTTGACGCTTTGCACTTTGATCTCGGCGCGCTCGAGCGCGTAATCTTTGACCTCCTTGGTCGACGGACGAATCAACGTCAGCGAAATTTTCTGGCCGGGCGAGCCGCGCAAATGGTTGATTACGTCCTGCAGATCCATTTTTTCGGTCGAAGTCCCGTTGATTTTCAAAATCTGATCGCCGGAAAGAATACCGGCCCTGGCTGCGGGCGTGTCCTCCATCGGAGTCACGACCGTTGGCAAGCCGTTCTTGATTGCGACCTCAATGCCAAGACCGTTGAACCGGCTCCGCGTGTCTTCCTGCATGTCGCGAAAATCGTTCGGGTCCATGAACTGGCTATGCGGATCGAGCGATCCGAGCATGCCTTTGAGCGCCGCCGTGATCAGGTCGTGGTAACTCGTCTTATTTCCATCGACATAATCCTGGCGAATCAACTCGACTGCCTTCGCGAAAATGGCGATTTGGGAATAGCCGCTGTCGTCGTCTTGATCGGCAGCGCGCAAGCTGTGAAAGCCGATGCCGGAAAGCAGAGCGAGGAGCAACAGACCGACTGCTCCGATAAGGATACGGCGCTTCATCTTGGATTGGGCCTGCAAACGGTCGGACATTCGCTCATCCAAAATTTTTGGCAACGTGCAAAGCGTCGTCTAAAGTTGCGCCGCCGTGTTGATCGTTTGCCTGAGAAAAATTCTGGGTTGCGCTTTGATCGCAGTGACGTGTTGGCCATTGGCGAACGCCTTCGCGGTGCAAACGCCCGACTCGGAATATGAGGCGATAGCGGAGGGATTCATCAAGGGCTACTTCGCCGCGCGCCCGCTTCTCGGCACGGCCATGGGACTGCACGAGTACGACGGCAAGATCACGGATTACAGCAGGCTCGCGCTCGACGCCGAGCTTTCCCGATTGAAGCGGTTCGAGGACCGACTCCAAAAATTCGATCTCGATAAACTGAGTCAGCGTCAGTCGATCGATCTGCGAATTCTGCAGGCCGCCATCCGCAAAGAAATTTTCCAGCGCGAAGCGATGTCGGTCTACGAGCGCGACCCGATGGTTTACGCCCGGGCGGCCGACGTGAACATCTATATCAAACGCAATTTCGCGCCGCTGGACGATCGCGTGCGCAGCATTGTCGCGATCGAATCGCAAGTTCCGAACATCCTTATCGCGGCGAGAACGAATCTCCAACCGGTGCTGCCGAAACCGTACGTCGAGCTCGCAATTCAGATCGCCAAGGGTTCGGCCGATTTTCTACGAAAAAATCTGGTTGAAGCAGTTGCCGCACTGAGAGACGAACGTGTTCGGACCGAATTCCTGGAGGCGAACCGGAAAGCAGCCACGGCCCTGACCGATTACGCCGCCTGGCTCGAACGTGATAAATTGCCGAGAGCCACCGCCGATTTCGCGCTCGGCGAAGAAAAGTTCCAACGACTGGTGATGGAAACCGAACTTGTCGATCTCGCGCCCGAGAAAATTCTCGAGATCGGGCTGACTCAGTTGCGAAAGGAACAAAAGGCGTTTGCCGACGCGGCCCGGCAAATCGATCCGGACAAATCGCCGGCGGAAGTTTTCAAACAAATGCAAAGCGAACATCCAACGCCGGAAAGCTTGCTCGCCGATATCGGGAAAAATCTCGAACAAATTCGAAAGTTTGTCGTCACCCGAAAGTTAGTGACGATCCCGTCCGAAGTTCGGGCGCGCGTCAAAGAGACACCGCAATATCGCCGCGCGACTTCCTTTGCGTCGATGGATACGCCGGGCGCGTTCGAGAAGCGCGCGGCCGAAGCTTACTATTATGTGACGCCGCCAGAGAGTGAGTGGCCGCCGCTGCAGAAGGACCAATGGCTGACCGCGTTCAATTTTTACACGGCCGACGTTGTTTCCATTCATGAGGTTTATCCCGGGCACTACGTCCAGTTTTTGCGGTTAAACGCTTCGCCCGCGAGTAAAGTGGAAAAGATTTTTGGGAGCTACGCTTTCATCGAAGGCTGGGCCCATTACTGCGAGAAACTGATGGTCGACGAAGGCTACGGAAACGTGACCGGCCCGAATATTAGCCAGGACGACGTCAGGCGCGCTGCGAAATATCGACTCGCTCAGGCGGACGAAGCGCTGTTGCGATTATGCCGGCTCTGCGTCGCGATCAAAATGCACACCCAGAAAATGTCGATCGAGGAAGCGACCAGGTTTTTTCGGGAGAACTGTTACTACGAAGAAAAACCGGCCCGAGCTGAGGCGATGCGCGGCACATTCGATCCCGGCTATCTCAATTACACGCTTGGCAAAATACAGATCCTAAAACTGCGCGACGATTACAAGGCGCAGGAAGGCGCGAATTTCTCAGCCCAGAAATTTCACAACGAACTGCTCAATCACGGCATGCCGCCAATTCGGCTCCTCCGCGAGCTGATGTTGAAAGACAAAGGCAAGTGGGACGAAGTGTTGTAATCGCCTGCCACGCTTAGTCCCGCGACTGGGCCACGAAGACAAGTCAATCGAGTCCCGGCAAAGATGGGGGCGGCGTGAGCTCTTTCTGCGGGGATGGTTGCTCGATTTGCGTAAGCTTCGCATCAAGCTTGGTCATTGTTTTGTCTGTTTCGGAGTAACTACCGGCAGCATTGTTCAAATGACGACCAAGAACACGGAAGTTCTCCTGAATTTTGCCGAAATCACCGCGCAATCGCGATAACTCACCCAAAATTTCCTGTGCCCGCTCCTCAACTTTCATTCCGCGCAGGCCCAACAAAATCGTTTGGATGTAGGCGTAAAAGCTATTCGGCGAAACAGGAATCACTCGCTTGGCCAACGCATAGCTGAAAAGCTGCCGATCTTCTCCGACATCCTCTTTGATGATTGTCTCGTAGTAAACGTTCTCGGCTGGCACGTACATTAGCGCGAAGTCGTAAGTGCCCTCGTCGGGGAGAATGTACTTCGCCGCGATCGCGTCGACGTGCTTTTTAACATCGCGTAGAAACTGTTTGCGCGCAGCAACACGATCCGTCTCCGCTGGCGCCTCGACAACTCGCTTGAAGTTTTCGTACGGGAATTTGGCGTCCGCCGGAACCAATTTCGGACCGATGCGAATCACCGCATCAACTGCGTCGCCACTCTTAAATCGATACGGCATCGTGTAATGCTCTTGTGGCAAAAGTTGCGCCAGCAAATCGCCGAGAAACAATTCCCCCATTCCGCCACGCAGCTTTGGAGCACGCATTATGTTGACCAATTCTTGTGCGGCTTTGCCCACTTCGTGGATCTGGCCAACTTTCTCTCGTAAGTCACCGATCACACCTGCGGCCTTGTCGAGCCGCGTGTTCATTGACGCGGTAGAATGCTGCAGATTCTCCGTAACGCTTTGGCCAAATGTATCGAGCCGCTGTTGAAGCGAGCTGAGTTGCTGCTGCAACATCAATGCACTTTGATCAGGTTGCGACGGTTTGTTGCCTTTCCGCAGAATTACGAAAAGAATCGCCAACACGCCGACGAGCGTAATAGCGACGAGAAGATAAAGCAGCGGGGTCATCTGTTTGTCATGTCGAGCGGAGTCGAGACATCTCTAAATATTTCTGAAACAGTAAGAGAGTCCGCGACTTCGTGCGGAATGACAAGAGCGACTAGAATCGGGTAATGGCTCAATCTCAAACTGAGCCACTACCTAGAATCGCACTTTCATTCCAGCGTAAGCCGCTGTTCCGAGCGCCGGAAAACCGAGCACCTCCGCATAGTGTTCGCCAGTGAGATTATCGACCCGACCGAAGATCGACATGTGGGGATTGATTTCGTATTCCGCGGCGAAGTTCACAAAGTTGTAGTCCTCGATGTCGCGATTTGGTCCAAAGAAATTAGGGTTGAATTCTTCGCGCGCGTTGACCCACTTCGCTTCGAGCGTCGTGCGCAGCTTCTTGCACCAAAGGTACGATGCCGAAACGTAAACCTCATTGCGCGGCCGTCGCGGCAGCCGCGATCCCTGGGGTGCGCCAACATCAGCCGACGAAGTTTTCTCTGCTTCCAAATAAGTGTAGCTCGCCCGGAAATCGAGATCCGCGATGGGTGTAGCGCGTAATTCCGTTTCCACGCCCTGCGTTTCCGCCGCCCCAAGATTCAATGCTTTCTGAAAAGTCTGGTCAAATCCGATCACGTTCGACAGATCGTTATGAAAATAGGTCGCTCCGACTGTGAGGCGCTTTTCCCAAAGCCGTTGTTCAATTCCTGCGTCCCAGCCAAAATCTTTTTCCGGACGCAAACCAAAATTGTTTCCGAAAATCTTGTCCTGACTGCTGGGCGGACTGAATCCGGTCGCGACGCTTGAATGTAGTGTCGTGTCGGTCTTATCGATCTTATAACTGCTGGCGACTCGGTAAGTCCAAATGTCGCCGAACTGATTAAAGTTATCGATGCGCCCGCCCGCGACTAAGACGAAGTTGTAAATGTTGACAGTCGCTTGCAGAAATCCGGCGATCTCTTTCGTCTCGTCGCTGATGAATTTTGGCTGCGGTCCAAACAGCTGGGAAATAAACGGCCGCTCCTGCCCCAATATAACGTGGCTGTAAAAAAAGCCGTTCGTGAGCGTGAGCCACGGTGTCGGTCGGATATCGTTTTGATAATCGAGCTGTGTTCGCCGAAACAGTGCGCGCGTTGCACCAACGAATCCGTCCTGGTTTGGATCGTTGACCTGACGCTCATGATCGTAATCGTAAATCAGCTTTTGTTCCCACCAATCGGTCGGTTTCCAGTCGAGATGCGGCCCGATCAACCATTTCTCCGTCAGCAAATTGTCGAGCGGTCGGGGCATGGAAATCAGGTTGGGACTTCCAGCGTCGCTCAGCGAGTAAGTGATAAGGCTGCCGACCCTGAGTTGCTCACTCAACGACAAGCCGAGCTCCGCAACAACGTCGGTGTTGCGATACTGATTGTTTGGCCGCGCGTTGTCGGTGTCGATGCGGCTGGCGCCAATCGAATAATCGAAGATGTCGATCTTGCCGTCGCTCGCGAGCGCCTCGCGAAACGTGTCGTAAGTGCCACCTTCTTCGCTCAGCGTAATTCCCGGCGGGCCGATTCCTTGTTTCGTGAAAATCTGGACCACGCCAGCCAGCGCGCGCGGACCATAGATGGTGCTTTGCGGGCCACGGACGATTTCGATTCTGTCGAAGTTGTCCGTCGTCAGATTCGCAAAATCAAACTGACCGGCGAGCCCCTGATTGATCGGAATTCCATCGAGCAAAACTTGCATATCCTGGCTCGGTAAGCCGCGCATGAAAACCGAAGTCAATTGGCCACGCGTCCCGGTTTGAACAACAGCCAGTCCGGGAACTTCACGCAACGCGTCACTGACACGCTCGATTTGTTTATTATCGATGTCCGGTGAGCTGATCACGCTCACGCTGGCGGGCGATCGATCGAGGGGAATATCGAACCGCGTCGCTGAAACGACGACTGGCTCGGATTCCGGCAACTGATCGCCATCGGCCGATGTCGATCTAAACGTGTCCTGGGCGCGGACTGAAAATGCCGCGCTCACCAAACTTACTAAAACAAAACATAATGGGCGATTTCGCATAACAAGTTTCCTCCAACTCGAGAGTCGGACTTGTTTGTCCTCCGCTGCCGCGAAGAGCGCATCGCCCAGCTCTCATTCTTCTTTTTGCGAAGAAGTTTTTTCGAATCGTCCGTACACACGGCGACACGAATGAGGTGGAGCGGTCGAATATTCTGGCTCCTGGCTTGTGGTCCCGCATTCACGGAACGCTCCTTCTTCCCGCCTTCACCGTTACCTTTGGCAACGATTGGCCCTGGGAAGTCGTATCCAGTTACAGCAGCGCAACTGCTCCCGGTTTGCACGGGATTTCTCGCGCCGATCCACTTTTTCAAGCTCGCAAAGAACTGAATCGACAACTAGCCGTTCGCGCTTCTCGGCTCAAGACAAATTTGATGAGTCGCGCTATAATTGCCGCCGTGGGTGCATCCGATTCGTCACTGAACTTTGTCGTCACCGGCGGGGCCGGCTTCATCGGCTCCAATCTTACCCTCGCCTTGCAGGAAAAATTTCCCGAAGCGCGCCTGACCCTGATCGACGATTTTCGTTCCGGCGATTTCAAGAATTTGCGCGGCTATCGCGGCGATTTCGTTGCACAAAATCTGGCCACGCTGGATTGGCGCGAACAATTCGGCGACGAAAAGTTCGACGCCATTTTCCATTTAGCGTCGATCACCGACACGACGTTGCACGATCAATTCGTGCAGGTGCATGACAACGTCGAAAGTCTTCGACGGCTCCTGAATTTTGCGCGGCCAGGCAAGACTCGAATCGTTTACGCCTCATCAGCATCCACTTACGGCCCTGCTACCGCAGCGAGTGTCGAATCAAACGGCGCCGCGCCGGCAAACGTCTACGCATTTTCCAAAACGATTATGGACAACGTCGCGATGCGCGAAGCGAAGGAGAACCCAGCCTGGATCATCATTGGGCTGCGTTACTTCAACGTTTACGGCCCGCGTGAAGCGCACAAAGGCGTGCCGGCGAGCATGATTTATCATCTCGCCCAGCAGATGAAGGCGGGCCAGCGGCCACGCATTTTCAAACAAGGCGACCAGAAACGCGATTTCGTTTATGTGAAGGACGTGGTGGAAGGAAGCATTCTCGCGCTCGAAGCAAAGGAGAGCGGAATTTACAATCTCGGCTCGGGCCAGGCGCGCTCGTTCAACGAACTCGTCGATGTGCTCAACAAATGTCTCGGCACAAAATTTCAACCCGATTACATCGAAAACCCGCACGCTCATTACCAAAACTTCACCGAAGCGGACTTGGACAAGGTTCGCAACGCGCTCGGTTACCAGCCGCAATTCTCGCTCGAACGCGGCGTGGCCGATTACGTGCAGTGGTTGTACCCGGCGGAGAAATAATCTTCGGCCGTCATCCCGAACGAAGTGAGGGACCTCACAGTCGAAGCGTAACTCACACAAGCTAACTTGTGTGATCCATCATCGAGCGGGAGGTCTCTCGCTCTGCTCGAGATGACAGACTATCCTTCCCAGAAAAATTTCGTCGGCCGATTAATTTCCGGCGGCAGACTTTTGTGGACTGGACAATTGAGCGCGGTCTGCTCAAGCACTCCCCGATGGGGCGAATTCGCCGGCAGCGGAATATGAACTTCTGACGGAAGGCCAACGATTCTGCGCGGCGCGTCGTTGGACATTTCCTTCTTCACGTCGACCCTCATGCCCTTCAGGTTCACGCCCAGCTCGTCGGCCTTTATTCCCATGGTTGTGCTAATGCAGGTGCCGAGCGCGGTCGCGACCAAATCGGTCGGTGAAAACGCCTCGCCTTTCCCTTTGTTGTCCGTTGGCGCGTCCGTGGCCAGCTTCGCGTGAGAAGGGCCGTGCGTCGCGTCGCAGTGAAGGTCGCCCGTGTATTTGATCGAGATGTTGACCATGAAAAGATTATGCGGCGCGTTTGTGCGCAGCGCAATTGAGCGCGAGTGTTTGGCGCTTGTGGAAGGCTTGACCGTTTAAAGCGGTCAAGCCTTTGCGCGTTGTCAGCGCGAAAAAATTGGTTTTTCCTGAATTTTGTCGGCGTGCAGAGCGAACTCGTCGCCAAAGACGCGCGTAAGATCGACATCATGCAGGATGATCATGTCGGTGTCGTGTTTCTTGTGGTCGTCGTTCTGCCAGCCTTCGTTCCACCAGCAGAAACCGACAATCGCCGGCCAGCGATTTGAAAAGAGATCTTCGAGTGCTTCTTTCGTCCAGCGAACGACATCGATGTGTCGATTGTGTAAGTCACATCCGAACTCCGCGATGATGATCGGCTTTCCCGGCGCGAGCTTGGTTAAGCGCGGATAAGCTTCGCGCATTTTGAACGCGAAACTTTCGGTACCGTCGCGCGCCAACGGCGTGGTCGGTCCGTAGGCGCTAAGCGCGATCCAGTCGCAGTAATTTTCGCCGGGAAAATAATTTTCGAACGCATTCCATTTTCGTTCCGGTTCATCGAGCCAGTTTACATGCCAGAGCCAGGCGAGATTATCAGCGCCTTCGGCCCGCATAAGATCGACAATGTGCCGGTAAGCCGCGATGTAACGCTTCGGTCCTTCGACTGCGCCGCCGTTCCATTTGCCGTTCCAACTGAACCAGTTCCCATTTGGCTCCGTCCCCCACTCGATCAACATTGGCGAGCCAAACGCTTTTGCGTCGCGCGCCCACGCGCGAAGATCGACATCGAATTCTCCAGCGATGATTTTCTGAAGCGAAAACGTTTTCTCACCGTGACGTTGATCGACATCCGAACGCAGCATCAATCGCACGTACGGAATTTTGCCGAGATCCCGGATCCAATTGCACATCGCAACGGGAAACTTGCGCGATTCGAACCAGTTGTTCGAAAAATAAACCCACGCGGTCTTCTTCCCGATTGCTTGCTCGTAGCCCGCCACATCCGCAGGCGTAACGTCGTGCTCGGTCGGATCGTGGGTGTCCGTGCCAACTCCACCCCAATAAAATCCGTGATAAAGTTTTCCGGACGGCGGTGGCAGAATCCGCGGCGATTCAGCGTGAACCTGTGCGATAAAACAGAGTGCGAGCAAAGATCGACAGATAATTTTTTGCATTCTTCTGTAGCGGCGGTCTATGACCGTCGCTCGAAATCTCAGAAAGAAAAATAATGCGACGCTCACAGAGCGCCGCTACAAAAAGAGAAACGCCGACCCGCCTGCGCAATGAAGCTACGGCGCGGCAGGCAGTACGGCGCCTCCGGCAATTGTCGATCTTGGCTTGATCAGCTCTTCTTCGCGGCGTTCGCACTGGCTCAGGATTGCTTTGTCGTCGCCGCTCGCATCGCGCGCGTTGATCGCGTCCCTGAAAAATCTTGCGCGGTTGCGATGCCGTTCTTTGGCGCTAGCGTGAAATATGAATACGAAGGTGATAGGGAAAGATCTGACAAAGGAATCGCCGCGCAGTCCTCGAATTCGCGTTGGCGGCTACGCAATTCTTGGGCGCACGATCGACAAATGCCGTGCGCTCGTCGGCGGCAATATCGGCGAATACCATTTCGATTGCCCACTGGACAACATGCTCTTTGGCTTCAAAGCCGTGAAGGGCGACGACTTCAAGGCGCAGATCGAAAAGGGCGCGAGCGATCAGGAAATGGTAGAATGGCTCAATCGCAACGGCCAAAAGAAGACGCCCGATGAAATCAAACGTTGGGGCGATGAAGTCACGGCAATGAATCCGTACAACGATCCGGAGCGCCGCGAGTGGTTTGTCGAACAGGTGAAGCCGTTAGGGCTCGATCCGGCCAAAACGACGCTGTTCGATTGGCTCGAAAAAGACGACAAAGCCTGCCACGCTCAAAAAGCGGCGTAGCAGTTATCACAGGTGGATCGAGCAGTCCCTTGCTCGATGCTAAAATTTGGCGGCAAGGCCGCATTTGTTTACATCGCCCGCGGAGCGGCCGATCCACCGATTTGGCCCGCCTCGTTATGGTTTAATCAGCGGCGGTGGCTGGTCTTCGGTGATTCCAGTGTCGACGCCGCTGCGGAGTTTGCTGTGCGCAACGCCGTAAAGGAAATAAATTAAGAGGCCGATCGCGAGCCAGACAAAGAAGCGCATCCATGTTTCGATCGGCAGACTTAGCATCAGGACGCCGCAAAAAAGGACGCCGAGAATCGGGAACAGCGGAACGAAAGGCACGCGGAATGGCCGCGGACGGTTAGCGTTCGTGCGCCGTAAAATAATCACACCGAGACAAACGAGGACGAAGGCGAAAAGCGTTCCGATGTTTGTGAGATCCGCAAGCGATCCGATATCGGTCAGCATGGCAACGCCACCAACGGCCACGCCCGTCCAAATGGTTGTGATGTGCGGTGTTCGGAAGCGCGGATGAATGCGAGCGAAGTATTGCGGAAGCAAACCATCGCGAGCCATCGCCATAAAAATGCGCGGCTGCCCGATTTGGAAAACGAGCAGGACTGACGTAATGCCCGCAAGTGCGCCGGCACTGATGAGCGCCGTGGCCCACGGCCTATCGGCAAACGCGGTCGCCACTGCCGCAGGATCGCCGAGATAAGTCGTATACTTTCGCATCCCGGTAATAACGCCCGCCATCAGGACATAGAGGACCGTGCAAATAATAAGACTGGCGATGATTCCGATCGGCATGTCGCGCTGAGGATTTTTTGTTTCCTCGGCCGTCGTCGAGACGGCATCGAATCCAATGAAGGCGAAAAACACGATGGCCGCACCGCTCATCACCCCACCGATTCCGGTTGGAAGAAAAGGATGCCAATTGGTCGGGTGAACAAGGAATGCGCCAAATGAAATCACAAACACCACGACGGCGACCTTGATGATGACGATGGTCGTATTCGTCCGCGCGCTCTCACGAATTCCGTAGATCAAAAGCGCCGTTACTGCCGCGACAATGAGAAGCGCCGGAAGATTCAGTGCGATCGCGTGACCGGCAATGGTTGGAAGCGTGGTCGAAGAATAGTTCGCCAGCGTGTCACCGCCTTGCGCAACGATACCACTCGCCGTCGTGTAATCGTTCACCAACCAGAGCGGAAATTTCAGACCAAAGAGGCTGCCGCACAGTCTGACGAAATACCCGGACCAGCCAACCGCGACCGCCATGTTGCCTACCGCATACTCAAGAATGAGATCCCAGCCAATGATCCACGCGATGATCTCACCGAGCGTCGCGTAGGAATACGTGTAGGCCGAGCCCGAGACCGGAATCATCGCGGCAAGTTCGGCGTAACAAAGCGCAGCGAATCCGCATGCGACACCGGCCACGACGAACGAAAGCATAACCGCCGGTCCCGCTCCCGGTCGGCCGAAAACCACGGGCGCATGTGTTATCCACGACTGAATGAAATTGAGCACCGGCGTTTTCAAAATCGACCCGATCGCCTGTGCTTGTTCCCCGGCCGCCGCCGTTCCCGCGAGCGCAAAAATTCCAGTCCCGATGATCGCGCCAATGCCAATGCAGGTGAGAGCGAATGGACCTAGCGCCCGTTTCATTTGCCGCTCGGGCGCGGCCGCTTCGGCAATTAAATGGTCCGGACTTTTCTTCCGAAAAAGGTGAGACGCCATTGGCTGCAGATCGTGTCATCACCGCCTTTTGCAGGTCAATGCAAAGTTTCGATGTTGTAGCGGCGTTCGCCGCGGCGAACGCCGAAACCAAAGAATAGGCGCTTGGCACAAGCGCCTATACAACCTTCTGGCGCAGATTTAGCTGCCAAACCAACCATGATCAACCTGAGCGCGGCCAACTTGATCGGCGGCCTCGTCTTTGGCTCGATCGGCTTCGTCGCCTTCGTTTATGGAAAGCGAATGAATCTTTGGAAGCCGATGTTCCTCGGCATCGCGTTGATGGTTTATCCCTACTTTGTCAGCAATGACTTGGTTATGATTGCAATCGGCGCGATCGGGACAGCGGGTTTGTTCTTTCTGCGATAGACTCACTGCGCGTTTTTTTCGTAATCTCGGCCGCCATGGCCGACGAACCCGCAAAAATTATTCTCGGCGACACTGCGATTTCCGCGCTCGAGCGAAATGCGCGCCGACGGTGGTTTGGGCGAGGCAAAGATCGACAACCTCTGCCGCTGACACATTGCGAAAATTGCGGCGCCGAATTGGTCGGACCGCATTGTGCGCAATGCGGACAGGCCGCGATCGATTATCGCCGCTCGTTTCGACATGTCATTGTCGATGTTCTCGACTCGTTTCTGAATTGGGACTCGAAATTTTTCGCCACCATCGGCCTCCTCATCGTCAAACCGTGGCGGCTGACCAACGAGTTCCTCGCCGGTAAACGTGTACGCTATCTCCATCCACTTCGTCTCTACCTCCTAGCCAGCATTTTGTTTTTCTTTGCCGTCAATTATGGAGCAAGAGGGCTTCACGTTGATCCGGGTAAACTTGGTCCAAAGGACCGGGCCGAAATCGAAGCCGATCTGAAGAACGAAGATTTGCCACCCGAGGCACGCGCGAAATTGGAGAGATTGTTACGCGAACCTTCTCCGGCTCCGGCCCTGCCTCTCCCTTCTGGTTCGCCTTCGCTTTCGCCCGCGTCTTCGCCACGGGTCGAGGCTTCCGCTCCGGCCACGCTACCGACAGATACGCAGAAGCCTAAACAAACTTTCGGGCCAGTGACAGATCGACCCTTTGTGGTTTTTGACGCGGACACGAAATCGTCAACCCCGTTCGAGAAGTGGATCGAGGCGCGCGCCAAGGACAAAATGGGTGAGCACGGAACGAAAATGGGGCTCTTCATCAGCACACTCTTCAGCAATCTCCCTTACATGATGCTTTGCTGTGTCCCGCTGTTCGCGTTTGTCCTGAAAGTTCTCTATATCCGTCGTCACACTTTTTACATCGATCATTTGATTTACGCGCTCCACATCCACACCTTCTTTTATATCGGGATCATCTTGATCGTGTTCGCGACCATTGGCCTCAATCGCACGCTACCACCAACGCTCGCCGGCTGGTGCATTGCGCTGCTTTGGATCGCGTTCGTGATGCAAATATTCTTGTCGATTCGCCGGGTCTATCGACAAGGCTGGTTCATCAGCACGCTCAAATTCTTCGTCGGCGGTTTTATTTATCTAATGGTGCTATTTCTCGCACTGGCCGCGACCTTTTTTATCACGCTCGTCCTGCCGTCTGACTAAGTCAGCAATCGCTTCGCTTCGGCAAGTGCTTTGTCGATCTTGTCCGCGTCGGTGCCGCCACCTTGCGCGCTTTCCGGACGGCCACCGCCTTTGCCGCCGACGATCGGCGCGATTTGTTGGATAATCTTGTTGGCCTGAAATTTCGAAGTCAGTTGCTTTGGAACAACTGCGACCAGTGCGACGTTACCATTTTGCACTCCAACGAGAACGATCGGGCCGTCAAACTTTTGCTTCAGTGCGTCGGCGACCGCTTGCAGCAGTTTGGCGTCGGCATCTGGCACGCTGGCCACACAGATTTTCTGGCCGATTTTGGATGAGGCCAGCTCGCTTGCGATTTGCGACGCGCGGCTGCGCAAATCGGCCCCCGCTTCCTTCGCGTGTTTCTTTTCCCACTCGCGAACATCGACATCGAGTTTTTCCAGATGTGCCGCGCGCGCGTTGATCTGCTTCAGTATCTCGTCTGTTTGCACCGTGTCCGTGAAGATTGGCAGCGGCGGGAGATCGGGCTTCTTTCGCAACAACGTTTCGAATTTCTCCTGCTGGCGCGCCGCTTCTTCGCGCGCCCACACACGCGCCGCGTCGCCGGCAACAGCTTCAATTCGCCGCGTGCCGGCGGCAATTGCTTCTTCCTTCACGATCCGGAACGAGCCGATCTCGCTTGTCGATCTCACGTGAGTGCCGCCGCAAAGTTCCATCGAGTAGCCGTTTAATTTCTTCGGCTCACCGCCGATCTGAACGACGCGGACCTTGTCGCCGTATTTCTCACCGAAGAATTGCTGGATGTCGTTGCGCTTCTTGGCTTCCGCGTAAGGAACATCAGGAACGTAATAAACTGGAGCATTCTCTCGGATTTTTTCGTTCACCAATTTTTCTACATTCCGTTTTTGTTCCGGAGCCAGCGCTGCGCTCGAAAAATCGAACGTTAATTTTTCCGGGCCAACGTAGCTTCCTTTCTGCGCCGCATCGCGCGAGACAACTTCATGCAACGCCCAATGCAACAAATGCGTGACCGTATGATGTCGCTCGATCGCGCGCCGACGTGACTCGGCAACTCTGACTTCGACTTCCGTCCCAACAGGTGGTGCATCTTTGTCGCGCAGCACATGCAAAATTCTGTTGCTGCTCTTTTGGGTGTTGATGATCGGCCAGACTTGTTCCCCTTTCCGCAGTTGACCTGTGTCACCAACCTGTCCACCCATCTCCGCATAGGCTGTTGTGATAGTCAGAACGACTGCGGATCTGCCGGTCGCATCAAAGACATCAACGACCTTCGCAGTTGTCGTAAGTTCGTCATATCCGACAAAGCGCGTCCCAACTTGCACGGATAGGGTGCCTTCCATTGTTAAATTGCCGGCGAGCGGCGCAGCCAAATGGATGACTTCCTTTTTCTGAGCTTTGCGGGCGCGCTCGCGCTGCTCCTCCATCAACTTTTCAAAGCCGGCAACATCGACAGTGAGCCCGCGCTCGCGCGCTATGAGCTCAGTTAGGTCGAGAGGAAAACCGTATGTGTCGTAAAGTTCGAACGCTTTATCGCCTGGAATTGTTGGATGGCCACCGAGTTTCTTCTCAAAAAGATCAGCGTTAGCATTTTGGGCAACGATAACCAGCGAAGGGCGCTCGATGTTCGGTTCACTTAGATCTTGCCACTCAAATGGTCTGAGATGACGGGGATTCGCGTTTCGAATTGTTACTTTGAAGTTCCGCGTGGCTCCAGAAACTATCGCTTGGCGTCGTATGGCGTCGGTCGTCGCTTCATCCAGGATCTCGAGGCCTTTGTCGAGCGTCTTGTTAAACGATTCCTCTTCGCGGCGAATAGTTTCCTGAATCGTCTTTTGCTTCGCCCGGACTTCGGGAAAGACGTCGCCCATCGTTTTCGCGACGACATCGACGAGTTTAAAGAAGAATGGTTCGTGGAAACCAAGGCTGCGGCCGTAACGGACCGCGCGGCGCAAAACCCGGCGTAAAACATAGCCGCGACCTTCGTTTGACGGAATGATTCCATCGGCGATCGCGAAGCTGAGAGTTCGGATGTGATCGGCGATCACTCGAAATGCGATGTCGATCTTTTCCTGCTCGTTTTCGACGGCGCTACCGTGTTTTGGCAGGGTCGATGCATATTTCTTGCCGCTGAGTTTTTCGAGCTCATCGAAAATCGGGCGGAAGATGTCGGTCTCGTAATCGGAGATCGTGCCGGAAAAATCCGTGAGATTTTTCGTCCCTTGAATAATCGCCGTCACGCGCTCGAAGCCCATTCCGGTATCGACATGCTGCTGCGGAAGCGGAGCGAAGGCCCCGTCCGGGTTCGCGTTGAACTGAATGAAAACCAGGTTCCAAATCTCGATGCAGCGCGGGTCTTCTTTGTTGACCAACGAACCGCGAGTGTCGCCGTCCGGCGTAAGATCGACATGTAACTCGGAGCACGGTCCGCACGGACCGGTATCGCCCATCATCCAAAAATTGTCGGCCTTGCCGGAGCTGACGACGTGAATCTTCGGATCGAGATCGGCGTCCTGGAACAACCGAGCCCAGTGATCGTACGCTTCCTGATCGAATTCGCTCGGCTCGCCCGGCCCGGGTTTGTAAATGGTAGCGTAAAGACGTTGCGCCGGAAATTTCCAGCGATTGACCACTAACTCCCACGCCCATTCGATCGCTTCCTTCTTGAAGTAATCGCCGAAACTCCAGTTCCCGAGCATCTCGAAGAAGGTGTGGTGATAAGTGTCGAGCCCGACGTCTTCGAGATCGTTATGTTTGCCGCCGGCGCGAATACACTTTTGGGTATCGGCCACGCGCGGCGGCTTCCATGACGGCTTTTGTTGTCCCAGAAAAATCGGCACGAACTGGTTCATGCCGGCATTGGTGAAAAGAAGATTCGGCGCGTCCGGCAGCAGCGGCGACGACGGCACGATGGTGTGATTTTTCGCGCGAAAGAAATCGAGAAACGATTGCCGAATCTGGGCCGAGGTCATGGCATTGTTAGCCACGAATAAACACGAATTCTAAGAATCTGAAACCTCACGTAAATTTGTGTCCATCCGGGTCGATTCGTGTTTAATCGAGATCATGCCGGAAACTCAAATTGCGCGCGATCGCGGGCGCGAATTCGCGTTGCTGCTCGCGGTCTGGATCGTGCTCGCGGCGGCGACGACTCTCTTCGCGAACCAGAATTTGTCCGTTCCCGGACTTTATTATGACGAGGCCGTCTTTGCCGGGTTGGCAAAGGATTTTGTAACTGGCCACGTCCACGGGCAACACATGCCTAACAATGAAATTACCGTTTTTCACGGGCGTCCATTTCCCCTGTTTGTGCAACGATACCTTGGCGCGTTGAAATCTTGGATGTTGATCCCCCCTTTCACGTTATTTGGAGCCAACGTGGCCGTTCTTCGGCTGAGCAATTTGTGCTGGGCATCAACCGCCCTGCTTTTATTCATGCTAGCTACTTGGCGCTGGCTGGGCGTTTACGCCGCGCTGATTGCTGGCCCAGTGCTGGCGACTGATCCGGCTTATTTCTTCCTCGGTATCTTGGACTGGGGCGCTACTGGTCCCAGTTTTATTTGCCGTTGTGCGTGTTTTTATCTGATCGTGCGGTGGTGCCGGCAAAAGCGATCGGCGCAACTTTTCTTTGCCTGTTTTTTTGCTGGACTCGGATTTTTTAACAAGATCGATTTTGCCGTTCTGCTGATCGGCTCCGCCATTGCCGGTATTTTCTGTTATGGAAGATTATTGTGGCGGACCCTGCGCGGACATTTCATCGCGTTCAGCGCAATCGCTTGTTTTGGTTTCCTTTTGACCGCATCGCCAATGCTGATCCAGATGCCGGGACTGCTTGGGTTCGGGCTCTCCGGAAAGGCTTCCGCCGGACCGGCTGAATTTGCCGATAAACTGCACACGATCATTTCGACCTACGATGGTTCGTATTTTTATCGCCTGATGGACGCCGGTGGCGTTTTTGAGAAAATGTTCGAGCAGTCGACTCAAGTACGCTCGCTCGCCGGCGTAATTGTCCTGATCGCGAGTGCCGCGTGGCTAATGGCGATGGCGACAAGCCGGAAAAAAAGTCATGCCCGAGTTGCGCGATTTCTACTGTTGTCGACTGCGTTGATTACGATCGGTGTGTTGGTTCTTCCGGGTGCAGTCCGAATTCATCACGCCGTCCTCGTTTTTCCTTTGCCACAACTCATGACTGCGTTTGCGGCTGTCGCCGTTTGGAACACAAGATCCGCATCGAAGCGGTCTGCTGTCGCCGCTCGAACTGTTATATCAATAGCGATCGCAGTGCTGGTGGCCAGTCAGATGTGGATTATTTCAAGAACGCAAAGCTTGATCAGAGAAACCGGTGGCCGCGGCCGGTGGAGCGATACCTTCGACGCGTTTTGCCGAGAAAATAGGCATCGCACAGACCTGATGATCGTTAGCGTCGATTGGGGTTTTAACGAACAACTGGAGTTCCTTACCAATGGACCGAAACTTTACGAGCCAGTTTGGGGACTGGGAAACAGAATACCGACGGGCACGCCGCTGGTGAGAGACCCCAACTCCCTGTATCTAGTGCATCCGCACGAATATGCGGTCGCGCCCGAAAGCGTTTATTATTCCTACCTCGCTGAAAACGGCGACGACGATGCCGAAATTCGGCCGTACTTTGACAGGCAAGGCCGAGTCGCCTTCTACACAATTCATTTTCCACCGCGCTGAGAAGGCGATTGTCGAATCCCGCTAATGGCTGCGACTAATTCAGTTCGCTTCGAATCACCGTCTTTCCGAGACGCTCGTCACGTCCGCAACTTTCCAGGCAGCATGAAATTGCTGATCGATTTGGTCGGCCTCGTATTTGCGCCCTTGCGCATTCAAACAATCGCGCAATCCGGCAAGCGCGCGGGCGTCGCGAGGATTTCGATCGAGATCTTGGCGAAAAACTTTTTCGGCTTCAGCTGCGCGATTGGTGGCGAGCAACAATCGTCCAAGCGTTGGGCGAACCGGCGGATACCAGGGAGGTGGCTCGCTGTAATTTAGCGCGTCCTCGGCGGCGATTGCTTGCTTTAAGGAATCGATCGCCGCCTTTTCGTCATGTCGGCTGCGGGCAATCTCAGCGGCCAGCAAATGTTCATGAATCTTAAAAACGGCGCCCACATTGTTGAGCTGGTCGTACATTTTTGCAGGCGGAATTTTGGCCACGAGATCGCCGAACTCTTTTTGCTCCTGCTCGGCTTCAGCCGTTTTTCCGATATTGGCAAAGGCGATACCGCGGAGCGAATGCCAAACCGCGCTTGTGCTTTCCAGCGATTTGTCAGGAGCAGGCAGCTTCAGAATATCGTTCCAACGTTCAAAGGCGAATAGCACGACGATTGGCGTGGGTAGAAAACCTTCCAACATCGGCATCGCCTTCACGCCAGGCGCGACGTTAGCAACCAACTTCGCAGCTGCATCTTTTGCTTCCGCGAAATTGCCGTTCATGCAGGAGGCAAACGCGAGAAAGTGAAGGTTATGGCTGTAATACATCATTCGGTAAACACCCTGCTCTTGCGTTTCGCCGAGAAATTTCTTGTCCGCCGCGATGGCGACTTGGTTGCAATGCGCCGATGCAAAATGGTCGCCGACACGCGCGTAAATGTGGGCAGGCATGTGCGCGAGGTGACCTTCCGCCGGAGCTAATTTTTCCAAACGTGCCGCGCTCGGCAAAGCGCGCTCCGGGTGAGGCGAGGCTTCAACCGCGTGAATGTAATAATGATTGGCGCCAAGATGATTCGGATTGCGCTTCAGAACTGATTCAAGTGTGGCGACGATTTCTTCAGTTCCTTCAGCCGCTTTTCCGTCTGCGGTCC